>Ga0302215_10000542_pt1 | contig 27856 bp, 15 predicted proteins | sample II_Fen_N3_1_FD_194580 | JGI IMG/M metagenome (GOLD analysis project Ga0302215, IMG submission 194580) | Peat permafrost microbial communities from Stordalen Mire near Abisko, Sweden - II_Fen_N3_1 | ecosystem: Environmental > Terrestrial > Soil > Wetlands > Permafrost | place: Sweden: Abisko... | reverse complement strand
CATTTTTAGCTACTTCAATATCGCTGTGATAAAATACCGGAATCATACCGGTTTCTTTCATAACTGTGAGAACTTGGATTTTGTTGAATTTCATATTATCAGGCCTCCCCCGACCCCTCACAGGAGCCACTCTTTATACACATCTTGTCTCAAATTACTTTAATATTTCGAGAATTTTCTCGTATTCTGTTATGAAGTTGCTCATTTTATTTACATGATTGGTAGTCAAATAAATATACGAAATTATTCCGGAATAAACATTTTTTTATTTTTATCTTACAAATGCACTACGGGTTGAGTTAATGTATTTGTCCTTCTGTTAGAATCCACCTACAAGAGTCGGTTAGTTGTTGTTTGCCGAATTTCGCTTTCACTTCAATGTTATTTTCACCTGGTTTCAGCTTTATATTTTTCCAGCTAATCGTATTTAGACTATCTGGCTTCTTGATACTTATTTTTTTACCATTAACCAGTAGTTCAGCTTGCTTTGCATTTGTAAAAACTTTTACATCTGTTAATGGGTTGTAGCGATTCATATGTCGCTTACTTGTAATGTAAACCATGGGGTCAGGGTTCCAGTTTGCTTTGTAAAAGTAAAAGGCATCTTTTTTTGTTTTACGGTCGTATGTAATTAACCCTTTGTCATTAATACCTTGTCTACTACCTTCATTTCTGATAGATGAACCGAAATCGGCAAAGTTCCAGACGAATTTTGCCCAGACAAATTTTCGGCTTGACAATTCTCTCCAGTTACCTTCGTGGTAAACGACCTGCCATTCTTCAGGATGGGAATTACCTCCAGCATCGGGCTTTTCAACAGGGCACTGATGATCAGTGATGCTTGCACCTGCTCCATATTCGGTCACACAAATCGGAGTTCCTTTAGCATTAGCTTTCATTTTATCTACGAATGTTCCAATTTCACTGGGTATTCCACCATACCAGCCAAAATACTCATTCCAGCCAATCAAATCAGTTATACCTACAAATTCCATTTGATCTCCAAATGAAGCGCAGGTCGTAAGCCTCGAAGGATCTTCCTTCTTGGCCAGATTATTCAACTCTTTTACAAAGGGGATCGGATTATCACAATCAAACTTCAGCTCATTCAATAAACCCCAAAAGAAAACGGAAGGATGATTGTAATTCTGACGGATCATTTCAATAAGCATATTCTTAGTGTTGCGTTTCAAGTCAGTGCTATTTATATAACCCGTTCCGGTGTAACCTCCGGGTCCAACAAAAGGAATCTCAGTCCATAATGCAATACCTTCCTTATCACTCAAGTTGTAAATCATTTTTCCATGTGGATAATGAGTAAGGCGTATAGCTGTAGCACCAGACTCTTTTACCAACGACATATCTGTTATATAATCATCCGGAGTATAGGCACTTCCTTTTCCAGCTATATCCTCGTGAATTCCAAATCCATGAAGATCAAGATAACGTCCGTTCAAATAAAATCCTTTTTCCGCATCTACCAAAAAATAACGAAATCCGGTCGTTTCGGTCACTATATCTATAACTTTATCATTCTCCAGCAGTTCAACTTTCACCTGATAGCAGTATGGATTTTTTTCCCCATCCCATAAAACTGGATTAGTTATACTAAATTCCTGATTGGCTTCACTCATATTGTGAGACGAAACAGATGTTATACCCTGTTTCACAATTTGCTGCCCTGCATCCATAACTGTCGTTCTAACCTTGTAATCCTGACATTTTCCATTCAGTGAAAGTTTTGTTTCTACAATGAATTTCGCTTCTAAACCTGAAACGTTTTGTGGCTTTATATAGACACCTGATGAGGCGTAATCAAGTGGTGAAATACAATCTTTACCAGTAACCAACAAATAGACAGGCCTGTGGATACCTCCATAAACATTGAAATCGCCACTTAGCGGAAGCACATCAGTCCGGTATGCATTGCTTACCAATACACTTATTATAGCTTCTTTACCCAGAGTTATGTAATCAGTTATTTCGAAACAAAAGGCTGTGTATCCCCCAAGGTGTTCACCAATTAATTTCCCATCTACAAATACATTTGCCACAGAATTAACCCCTTCAAAATACAGGAACAATCGTTTGCCTACAAGTTCTTTTCCTAATGATAAACTCCGTTGGTAAACCATCGTCCCACGGTAGTAGTCTATCTTCCCGAAAACATCTTCAGCATTCCATGTATGAGGAAGATGTACTTTAGTTTTTTCAACATCTGTGTTCACATTGTAAGCTGGATACATAGTCCATGAATCACACAAATCAATAGTCTGGCGCAAACTTTCTTGCGCATTAGCAGGAGAATAAAATAAACTAAACAATATAAATACCTTAATAATTTTCTGCATTTTAACACTTAAGTTTAAATATTCATTAATAACTATTTCATCCTATAATAATTGACTCTTTAATGGTCGTATGAAACTCGCATGTCAGATTATCATTGTCTTTGATAAATATTCGTATTCATGCCAGTTTCATGTGAAATGAATTGTTTTTGTTATCTAAAAGGCAATTGTTCCGGATAGTGAATAACATTAAGTTCCGAACCTGTTTTCTCTCTCACCCAAGTGGTAAAAGCCCGTTTACCGTCTTCAAGAACAATTACTCTGGCTCCATTATTCTTTAGATGTGTATATATGTTTTTGCTACCTGTAAAGCGACCATAGCCAAGAGCTATGCCAAAGTAATTGAATATATAATCATTATCATGGTCATGCCCGACAAAACAGCTCATAATATCTCCACTTTGTAACATAGCGGCAAACATACCGGTATTGATCTGGGAAGGACAAGGTTTCTCGTTATAAAGTCCAACATATAAATGCGATGTATCTTTAATGCTGGCATATTCGATGAGAGGAATATGAAAAAATGCCAATGCCGGAATCGGTTGACCGTTATTCTTATTCGTGTATTTACGACTGATTTTACGATACCAATCGACCTGATCGAGCGAGAAACCGGCATATCCTCGCTTTCCAGCAATTGTATCATAATCGTTGGAGTCAAGACAATAAAGAATTGTACCTGTTTTTTTCGTTTTAGAATTTTTTATTTCCAAAACATAATTAGTTACCCCTTTTATGTCTTTTACCGGTGGTTGCTGGTAAAAACCAGGCAATTTGGTAACTAATTTACCTAGATTAACCCGATTGATTTTTGTTCTGACCTCTTCACTGTCGTGATTGCCAAAAACCATAATATAGGGAATATGACGGGTAACGAGCGGCTCTATTAATTTGTCGTATCCTTCTTGTATGGGCGGATCAGGTACGATGTCGCCTGTGAAAATAACAAAATCAGGCTTCTCTGCATCCAATACGACTCTCATGGTTTCAATGGTAACCTCTGAGTACAATTTCTTCAGACCGATATGCGTGTCGGTAAACTGTACGATTTTAAATGTACCCGAATTATTGAAATATAAGGGTTTCGGCTTGGCTGCTTTTATTATTTGACAACTGCAAAGGAATAATAAAGCAAGAATGAGCTTATATTGTTGAAATCCAAAACTCAGTTTCCGTTTTTTTGCAGTTTGTCTTCGGCTTTGAGAAACCAAAAAATCTTCTTTTCTTTTGTTTATTGCCATTGTATACTATTCTATGGTTTGAATGTTTTATTTACTGATTGTGAAAACATATTTCCCTGACAGACTTTGTCTTTTAGCTGTGAGTGATAATCTGTAAACGGCTTCGCCCCAGACACTCGATAGGCGCTGGTCATTTAATGTAACCATCTCTACAACAAGGCTAAACAAACAGGGGTCGTACGACAGTGTTACTTTTGTTCCTTCTTTTTCAAGAATGACACGTCCCTTTACGGATATATCGGGTTTAGCCCATGAAAGAAAATTAATCTGATTAGGTTTTCTTATCTGGCTGATTTTGAAGTCATCTACAATTGTCAATTCGTTGAATTTTAGTTCATACGTCCTTTGCCATTTTTCAACAGCAGCTTCTTGTGGGTACGCACTGGCTATATCAAGAGAAAATCTGGCTTTTGCAGCATCAAACTGTACATTGCGCGAACGGAACTCTGCACCTGGGGCCTCTGCCACGCCGTTTATCATTGGCAGATTGTGATAATTGCTTTGCATCATCCAATTTGAATATCGTTCATTGCTGAAAGTTTGCCGGGTATAAGTACCTACACCGGCATCGATGAATACAGGAATCTGATTCAGGTAGAGAATAAAAGACCCAACATCATTATGATTGTGACTTTCGTTATTGTGACCACCTTTTGCTGCAAAAAAGAAGTCACTCTGGGTCCGCATATAACAGACCTCTGATTGTGAATACCATGTTATCGGCGATTGAACCAAAGCTGGTTTTGTCGCTATTAATTTACTACAACAAGAGAGATTTTCTAACATCCTGAACATATCTCTATCTTCATAGTAGTATGATGCTGAAGGCTTATTTTTAATTAAATAAGAAGCGAACTGTTGCATCTCCTGACTGCCTACTGCTTTCCCAAAATTGAAAACGACTCCAGCTTCACTGCCTCCTCTGGCAGAAGCGTCGGCAAAATTTACGACCCATCCATTGCCTATGTATGATTTAGCAATGTATTCTCCCATGTTTCGAATTATCGGCTTGTCGAAAAGCGATATTTTGCCGGCGGTTGCCAGATTCAGTATTTGTAAATAATCATAAAGCTTTCCGGCAGCATGACCCCAGTAGGACGTGCCTTCTTCGCAAGCGCCGTCTTCTTTCACGTAGTTGATAAATTTATCCACCGAAACCATAGTGCGTTGAACTGCCTCAGCACGTTTGTGGGGATCGTTCTCAAGTAGGAGGAAACAGGTGAGGACATTGAAATTACACCACACGTTCCAGTTATTGACCATTGTACCTGGAGTATAATTAAAAACTTGCCACCAGAAATTATTACTGCGATTCATATATGGATTCAAAATACGCTGCTGGATGTTTTCACGCAAGCGTTCTGGAATCATTGGTTGTACTTTGGCTAGTTCATCTTTCAAAAAATAATAGGTCCAAGCAAAGAAAGAACCCATATCTCCAGCTGTGAGATCAATGATATTTTCTTTATAACTCGGTAGAGAGGTCTTCTCTTTTTGTTCCAGAGCTACATGAGCCGATTCAGCCCAAGATGTCATTTCACAGTAAAACCAAATTCCATCTGCTATTTTATTCAGAAATCGACCCTTGCCTTCCGCCAATTCCGCCAGTACTAGGTTCACCAGAGCTTCATTGTTTTCCCAAAAAGGAGTTTGCATCACTTTTCTTGATCCACTTCGGTCAAACTCCAGATACTCGGAAGTGGTAATCACTTGCCATTGATAATTGAGTGCTGACTCTCCCTTACTTATTATTTCCTTCTTTGCATCACCAGTTAATGCATCCCAATCTTTCCGGTCGGAATAGACCGGATAAGGAACCCATTTTTGGTTAGTTAGAAGCAGCGACTGCAATCTTGCCTTATCAGCAGTTTTTTGTAATAAATCGCGTGGCTCGTAGGCATAAACGATTATTCTGCTGGCAAATAATAATAGAAGAACGACAAGTTGTCTTTTCATCAGAATTTGTATTAATTTAGTTATTGTAAATTGAAAATGAATGAGTTATTTGACAATAGCCTTAGTAACTTTCGTTCCGATTTTCACAAAATAGACTCCGCAGGGCAAATTGATCGTCATATCGGATGTGTTATTGATAAAATGCTTCATATTTATTCCACTGACATTGTAAACAGCAATATCGAATCCGGCTGGAATGCCTGTAAATTGGATGCCGCCATTGGTTGCATAACAATAGAATGCACTGCGAATATCATTTACTCCTGTAGAAGTATTGGATGTAAACGTCACATTTAGCGTAGCATCGGCAGTCAATGCCGATGCGGTGTAAATACCCGATACCAATTGCGAAGTCACATCCGTGCCGTTGTATAATACCGTTTTTACTAAATATCCGGTGTTTGGCGTAATGGTATAGCTTGGGGTTGTGCCGTACGATTGAGCAAGCACATCTCCACTAGTATAATTGTTTACCGTTCCGCCGGTAGTAAAGGTGATAGTGGTATTAAATTTCTGAACTTCAAAGGTCACGTCCAACGTTGCATCGGCAGTCAATGCCGTTGCGGTGTAAATGCCCGATACTAATTGCGAAGTTACATCCGTGCCGTTGTACAATACCGTTTTTACTAAATATCCGGTGTTTGGCGTAATGGTATAGCTTGGGGTTGCGCCGTACGATTGAGCAAGCACATCTCCACTAGTATAATTATCGACCGTTCCTCCTGTAGTAAAGGTGATGTTGGTATTGAATTTCTGAACTTCAAACGTCACATCCAACGTTGCATTGGCAGTCAACGCCGATGCGGTGTATGTGCCCGATACCAATTGCGAAGTTACATCCGTGCCGTTGTACAATACCGTTTTTACTAAATATCCGGAGCTTGGCGTAATGGCATAGCTTGGGGTTGTACCGTACGATTGAGCAAGCACATCTCCACTAGTATAATTATCGACCGTTCCTCCTGTAGTAAAGGTGATGGTGGTATTGAATTTATTAACGTCAAACATCACATCCAACGTGGCGTCGGCAGTCAATGCCGTTGCGGTGTAAATGCCCGATACTAATTGCGAAGTTACATCCGTGCCGTTGTACAATACCGTTTTCACCAAGTACCCGGTGTTTGGCGTAATGGTATAGCTTGGAGTTGCCCCGTACGATTGAGCAACCACAGCTCCACTGCTATAGCTATCGACTGTTCCTCCGGTAGTGAACGTAATGGTGGTATTGAATTTCTGAACTTCAAATGTCACCTCCAGAGTGGCGTCAGCAGTCAACGCCGATGCGGTGTAAATGCCCGATACTAATTGCGAAGTTACATCCGTGCCGTTGTACAATACCGTTTTTACTAAATACCCGGTGTTTGGCGTGATGGTATAGCTTGGGGTTATGCTGTACGATTGAGCAAGCACAGTTCCGTTGGTATAACTATCTACCGTTCCTCCGGTAGTAAAGGTGATGGTGGTATTGAATTTCTTAACTTCAAATGTCACGTCCAGCGTGGCATCGGCCGTAATAGCCGGTGCGGTGTAAACGCCTGCTGCCAATTGCGAAGTTACATCCGTGCCGTTGTATTTAACGGATGAAACAACATAACCGGTATTCGGTGTGATAACGAATGGATGCGTCACGTCATTCGGAAGTGTTACTACATCGCCGCTGGTATAACTATCTACTGTTCCACCCGTGTTAAAAGTAACGGTTGTTTTGAAATACTGACCGTTCCATGCACCGATTGTAGGAACAAGAGAAGCTGAAACTGCTTTTCCCCAGTAGTCGAGACCTCCGTTACCGCTTATCAGTTTGCCAGCGTTCAATGCCGGTGAAGTGGATTGCAGTTTATATCCGTCAATATAGCTTATATTACCGCCATCGATCGAAGCCAATGTATTATTATTCATGTATTTCGGATCGGGAGTTAACCCATTTGTATTGGCGATGTTACCATAGCCGTTGATATTACCATAAAACACGTTATTATCAAAGGTACAGGCATTGCTGTACACCGTACTCGTTTTTGACAAAACGCCGATAGCTGCTCCCGTGAAATTGAAGATATTATTGCTGAAATTCACATTGGTAGGAGTTCCAGCAGCGTTGTTAATATCAAACACTTCAATATTTCCGCCTCTATTGTTAAAGAATGAGTTATTATAAATCTGAATATTATCAATCTGACTTGGCAGAAAAATCAGCCGTTTGCGTTTGTCGCCATCGTTTACGCTTACATTGTAGCGCACAATATGGTTCTGACATTTTACCGATTCGGAATTAATGGCATCGGAGATTACCAACAAAAATGCACCGTCATTGTCGTGACTGTAGTTGTACTGCATAAGGGTATTCTTACAGTTCCCATCAATGTCGAACGACATTCCGTCGTTAGCTCCACTGGTATTCTTAGTGTAGGCCACTTCGTTGTACTGCATCACCACGTTATCGGAACTATGAGGCCATATAGCAGCAGAGTTGTCACCTCCGGTGCCTTTCCAGCGGCATCTGAATATTTTATTGTGTTCAACCAGCGCTCCATCAAATTGCTTGATCACAATCCCGTCTCCACCGATACTATCCAATACACAACCTCGTAAAATCAGGTGAGTGTTCGGAAACCAGCTAGATGTTCTTAGTCCGAATGATCCGGAACCCCTGATTCCATTTCGGTCAACATTGCGTACTTCACAATTTTCGATTATCAAGCTGTCAATATTACTTTGAGTGGCTCCACTGCAATACCAGTAGATACCTGTTCCCTCATTCGAACTTTTGGTGTTGTTACCATTGATATCGCGTACCAAAATATTTTTGAGTTTAATGTGGTGCATGGTACCGTTGAAATTGTAAGAGGCGATTTTAATTCCGAGAGGTCCTCCCGCCTTGGTTTGATAGGTAACTGTCGAATCCCAATTGGAAACGTACAAATTGTTTAGTTCCCAATATTCAACATTTTGTAACAAGACGGCTTGGGTCACTTTCCCAGAGGCACGGATCAACGGTTTTGTTCCGGTTCCGTATTTATCGACTGTGATCGGTTTGCCCAAAGCGCCGGAGCCGTTGGCTTTGAACATTCCATACCATACTGAATTGCTGTGGAATAAAATGCTGTCGCCCGGAAGGAAGATGTTGTTGTTTACTTTGTCCAACGATTTCCAGGCATGTTCGGGTGAGTCGCCCGTATTTGCATCGTCGCCGTTGATATTGCTGACGTAGTATTTATGAGGAGTGGATATTCTTGCTTTTGCCGATGAAAGCGCCGTTGGAACGGACGATGAACCATCTGAAAACGTTACTAACGGGCTTCCGGCATAAATATAGTTTCCTTTGGCGGCATTAGCTACATTATATACAACCCAGAAATAATTATCACCGGCACTAAGTGTTTGAGAACCTGTCAATGTTTGGGTTGTATGAATAGTTTCGCTGGGTACGGCAGTAGCAAACTGATTGTAGTTTCTGAAAAAATTATTGCTCCCTGTGTAATAAACTGTTATGTTGGAAACATCGGTCAACACCGTAGTATTGTCCATGCTAAGATTAATCTGTGATACGGTAGGTATGCTGTTTGACGTAGCCGGTATTTTTACATTCATCTTCATGATGGTATAATCAGACAAGTTAGGATAGGCTATTGTATCAATCACGTTGGTCAAAACCAAAGGAGCCGTAATGAGTACCTTTACATCCGAAGCTATTGTTGTTGCGCAACTACCATTTGAATAAGCTGTTGAAGCCAATTTTGTATAGAGATAATCACCCAACGTTGCCGTGGTTGGCAGGTCGTAAGCTACCCAAAAATAGTTATCTCCGCTACTGAGTGTTTGCGATCCGGTAAGGGTTTGCAGCGTTTGCGGAGTACCGCTTGGCGTAATGCTGGCAAACTGAGTAGTGGTGGCAAATGAGGAAGAACTACCGGTGTAATATAAACTAATCTTTGAAATATCGGAGAGCTGAGTGGTGCCATCCAGATCCAATGCAAATTGAGATAACGATGAAGGCGTACTTGAATAAGCTGCATTCACCTTTATTTTCATCACCGGATGGTTCGAAACGTTCACATTCACGATGGTGTCGATATTACTTGTTATGATAGACGGGCTAATAATCTTGGCTTGGGCAATGGAATTGACGACAGGTGTGTAGCTTGACACATCTGCCAATTGTATAGACGAACAGTTGGAATATAACAAATTCCCGATTGCCGCACTGCTTGCAACATCGTATGCCACCCAAAAATAATTGTCACCGGCAAGCAAGCTTTGAGTACCTGCAAGTGATTGTGTGGTGCCGCTTGGAGTTAGCGATGCAAAAGGAGTAGTTGTCGAAAATGTATTGGAGTTACCTGTGTAAAAGATAGTTAACTTGGATATGTCGGACAAAGCTGTTGTACCGTCTAAGTTCAGGTTAAATCGGGATAAACTTAATTGATTGTTTGGACCGGAGACGTTTACATTGATCCGCATGATGCGGTAATCCATAGAACCGGGGTTGGCAATGGAATCAATTTTATCGGTTGTAACTGATTGTACTGCTATAACGCCATGATATTCATAAGCGCCTATATCGTATCCATTGAAAATAGGACGCGGCATGTTTATGATATCTGCAATAGGAGAGGTGACTGTCTTTCCGGCATCCACGCAGGCCGAAGTTGCAATAATAGACCAGTCGGCTGCTGCCAGCGATGTGAAGTCGGTTGCTACGCTTGCATTTCCCACAAAATTTGTAGGACTTGTAAAGTTTGCATACAGTTTGCCAGCAGCACTTCCTGTATTGGCAAGTTCAATAGTAACTTTTCCAGGAAGAGATGTATAGGATACATCTGAGGTAACAAATCTGGTATCAAAAGCGCAATAGTCAACAATATTGCCGGAAACTCCCGCTGTCCGAATGTGATGCTTGACTGCAGTACCTCCTGTTCCCGCGTTTAGATTACCCCAGAATACGCAATTCGTTATTTTCGAAACAATAAAATTGTAAAAGATCCCGGCACCACCATATTGGTAATAGCGCATTTTATTGTTCACGATATCGCAGTTTGTAAAACTAACTGCTCCTGTATAACCTGTTATGTTATTAATAAAAGCGCCGCCACCACCGGCAGATACTACACTTGATTCGTTATTTGCAATGATACAGTTTTCAAAAGCATAAGAGGCTGTTGAACCGGTATTCTTACCATCTGTCCAGATACCTCCGCCAAATTTATATGCAAAATTGTTGCTGATAATTGATTTTGTAATATTTACAGGGGCTGCAATTAGATTTGTAGTATTTAAAGGGTCGACGGAAATTCCTCCTCCCGCGTTTGTTAAAGAGGAGTTGCCGGTAATTGTGCAATTGGTTACAGTAATAGGTATTGAGGTTGTTTGCGGCATTATTTCAAGCCCTCCTCCTTTGCAGGCAGATGTATAATTCAATGCGCCGGTACCTGCATTTTTGTTTGTCAACATATTGTTTTTAATCGTGCAATTAGCAATAAGACCATCGCACATATACACTCCACCTCCAGCCATTACAGCATTGGCAGCACCTAATCCATCACCGCTGTTTGTGTCAATGGTACAGCCTCTGATAGAAGCTTTTGTACAACCGGCTTCTACATAAATACCGCCGCCACCACAGAAGTTCGGAGATATGGCAGCAGATTTTACCAAGTTATTTTTAACAATGCAGTTGATAACTCTGACGGAGTCTGCATCGGTTGCAGTTCCATGCATGAAGATACCACCACCTACAGCAACATAAGGTGTTGTTGTATTTGCAGCCGTATTATTTTGGATAATACAATTTTGAAGAACACAATATTTAGAAAGGTAAGCTCCACCTCCTTGAATGTTTGTGCCGTTTTGAATGGTGAATCCATCCCAAATAGTCGTTGCTGTTAATGTGGCGGGACCCGTTAAAACTCTGGCAGTATTATTACCGTTTAGTATTGTAAGGGAGGCATCTTTACTTCGTTGGTCACGGGTAGTTTCAGTTCCTGAAAACCCTCCGTAGAAACTCACCCCGCTCTTCCATGTTAAAGTTGTTGTTACAGTGTATGTGCCTTGTTGCACCCATATTTCGTCGCCAGATACCGGAGAGGAACTGGCTAGTGCTGCTGTTGGAGATTGAAATGCTGTTGCCCAAGAAGTTCCGGTTGTGCCATCACCAGTAGAACTTACATAATAAGTAGTTGCATTCGCAAAACCAGTAAATACCAGTAAAATTAAGAAAAGTTGAAGTCGTTTCATATGGTAATATTTAATGTCGTTTAGTTAAGCGAGGATAAATCCAATCGCTAAATCTGGGGAATACTGACTACACGGAGAGGAAAGAAAATAATTGAATCTCCGTTTAGAATCCGGTTCTTTATATTCTACTTAATGAATGCTGATTATTAAATTCCGCCTGCTTCATCTGGTTGATAAACGGCTTTAGCCAAATATGATAGAGAAGCATTAGTATAGGATAGTGTAGACGACACACTACGCATCGAACCCACCAATCGGTACGCAACCGTTGGGTAACCTGAGATGCAAAAACATAAAGGGGTAAACGGATGAACAAAACGATACGTATCGTTTATCCAGGTGTTCAGTATCATTTGAAGAAATTATTCCGAATGATTTTAATTTTATTCGCTTGCCTTTTTGATTCGACCGTATCCAGGACTTTTTGCATTAACTTGCGGGGACTAAAATTAAGGTTGTTACTTTTGATATTTGTCTCAGTAAAATCTTCAACTTTTCCACACCCACAATACTGAGACTAATACTCTCGAAGTCACCGAGTTGTACAATTTGTCCTTCCGAAAGACGTTCGTGAATAAGTCGAAACGTTTCAATAGTGACAAATACCTCTGCAATCCCCAGCAGGGTTCGTTTTTACTGACGAATATAAATTTGTGTGTAGCTTTCACATCCTTTGGGTTGACGCGTGGCGTTACTATATAACTAACAAACATAATTGATTCAATTAAATTAAACAATGTATGATTTATATGTGCTGAAAGAAAAATAGTAAACTGCCCTACTTATTCGGGCAGTTCACTGTTTCGAGTTAAAGTGTTAATATGTCCATCCAGGAGTACCTGTAATACCAAGACGTTGAACTTCTGTAGCCGGAATAGGCCAAGTATATAAGTAATCACCTTTCCAGGAATAACTACTGGTAATAGCTCCATTAATTTCCTTTACACCATTAGCAGTTGCGCCATCGTTATTATAGAATTTTTTAGCTTTCCATGATTGCCAACGCATTTCATCAAAGAAGTTGACACCTTCCATACAGAGCTCCCAGCGGCGTTCGTTGCGGATTCGTTCGCGCATGCCATTTTGATCTGCAACATAGGTTGGTAGCACAGCACTACTATTTTGTAAAGCCACATGACCAGCACGGGTACGAACACTATTTACCAAATCAATAGCTTCTTGTTTGAAACCTTGTTCGTTAATGGCTTCAGCCAGTAAGAGAACCACATCTGCGTATCGAATCAAAGGAAAATTACAAGCCCCATATTCTCTTGCAGGTAGATTGGTTAAATCAATACCTTCATACACCCATTTGCGCCACAGGTAATAAAATTTGTCGCTTTTGTCACTACGAAGGTCAAATGGTTGACCCTGGTCATTGTTGATAAATGGCCAACGAAGAGTATATGTGTATGCTGTGGTTCCGAATGCTCCATTAAAAGTAGAATATGGCGTAATGATGTCTGCCATCAGTCTGGGATCACGGTCACTATAAGCTTTGGAAACACGTGCTTCGTTACCAACGGGTAAGTATTGTGTCATGTCGGCACCTAAGCTGCTTCCTTTTGCTTTGATGTAGGCATAAGCACTTGTATATTTGGCAGCAGACCAAACGGATTTTGGGATACTAATTGTGTCACGTAAGAAAAACACAATTCGTTTAGCAACACTCATGCTGTTGTACCCCGGAAGGTAGTCTTCCCAATTAAATGGTTTACCATTAGACTCTTCAAACGATTCAACAAAATTGGAGCTAGGTGTAAGGTTGTTCCAGTTAGATCCAAAAGAGCCACGACTTCCTAAAAATTTTTGAATGATAGACCCATAGCCGCTTACAGCAATATTCTGTACCGAAAAAATCATTTCGGGACATTGCTCGTTAGCTGTTTTAAATAAATCTTTATAAGTACCTGTGTAAAGCGAAGAACCCAAAGTACCTACTTTGCGAAAATCAGCTTCGGCTGCAGTATAATTTTTCATCCACATGTATACTTTACCACGCAATGCGTAAGCAGCCGCTTTGGTCACTCGTCCGTAACTGGAATTCCCTTTTGCGTAAAAATCAGGAAGATTGGTTTCATTAACGCAATCGGTCAGATCGGAAATTATCTGATTCCATACTTCCGTCGCAGTGCTACTGCCTTTATTCGCCGAATCATAATCAACTGGAGTCAAATATAGAGGGACTCCTTGGAATACCTGATTCAAGTTATAATAATACCAGGCACGCAGAAACTTAGATTCAGCAGTCAAACGAGCTAATTTAGCAGCCGAAAGTGATGCATTTGGCAATTGGATTATAGCCGTGTTAGCCCGTTGAATGCCTTCATAATTTTGTTGCCAATAAGTTGAGAACCAACTTGCAGAGGTAGTTGCAGTCCCATCACAAAGCGGAGATTTATTGGCTGCTCCAATGTTTGGACATGCCTGACCTGTAAAGGCATCCTGTTCAATCCAATAAAAACTGGAACCGGTAAATCCCATGTACCCATTCGATGTGTTGTCCAACCGCAAAGCGGCATATACACCGTTAACGCCAAAATCGGCCAATTCTTCGGTAGTCCACATTGTAGCAGAGGAAACCGATGAAGTAGGTTTTGTGTCTAACAAGCTGTCATTACAACCTGCTAATAGTACTCCTACAACTAAAAGACTGATAAAATTTATTATCTTGTTCATATGTAACTATTTTTAGAAAGTGATGTTAGCACCAAAGGCAAACTGACGAAGTAAAGGATAATTGGTATTACCATTAGCCGCTGTAATCATTTCCGGATCCTGACCGGGGAATGAGCTAATGGTGAAAAGATTTTCTGCGCTGGCAAAAATGCGAATTTTTTCAGCAAAAATCTTATTCACAATCTTTGTGGGCAAAGTATATCCTAATGCCACGTTTTTGAGTCGTAAATAAGCTCCATTGTAGAGCCAGCGGTCACTTGCCAAAGAGTTTTGTGTGTCGCTCTGATTATTTTTCAATCGTGGATATAAACCATTAATGCTATTTGCCGGATCACTGTCATTCGATTCATTGTAATAATAATGATTGTTAGCTACCATTTGTCCGATAGCAAATCCTGTGCGTGTAAGAGAACTATTGTAGCCTATTTGGTTCCAGTAGATTTGATTTCCAGCCTGACCTGACCAGTTTAAGCTTACATCAAAACCTTTCCATTCAGCGTTCATTTGGAATCCAAACACAATAGTTGGCATGTACGATTTCTTTGTGAATTCACGGTCGGAACTATTTCCATAGCTGCCATCCCCATTAAGATCGGCGTAGATATAGTCTCCATAATATAAAGTGCCTTTAGTTGGTGAAGTTCCAAAGTAAGGTCCAAATTTAGATCCCGCAGCCATCATGGCTTTTAACCATGCCATATCCTGAGTTGTTCGTATCATACCATCTTTTGGTCCTCCGTTTTTGTTGACTGATCCGTCTGAATTAAAGTAAGCTCCTGATCCTTGGTAAATCTTATATACATAATATTCGTTAATTTGGTGTCCTTCGATTGTACGATAATAATCTCCGGTAGAAACCTGACCTAAATTCGACGAATAGGTAGAACCAGTAGCATCCCATCCTTCTTCCAATTTACCGCGATATTTTGTTACCTCGTTCACGTTAAAGCTCATATTGCCTTTAATAGAATAGTGAACTTCACCGATTCTATCCTGCCAACCAATGGTAATTTCAACTCCTTTATTAGATACTCCAGCTAAATTTAAAGACGGGGCAGTGGCTGTTCCAGTTGTAATAATGGAAGGTGGTGTTGACAAAATACCATCAGTCTGACGGGAATAAATATCAAATTCTGTTGTTAACCTATTTTTTAGAAATGCAGCTTCCAATCCCACATTGGTCATTGTGGTTGATTCCCATTTTAGTAACTGATTAGGGAATTTCGTGGCTACCAAACCTGTTACCGCAGCGCTTCCAAATGAATAGGCCGCAGAGTTGTATAGTGCCATATAGTCATAGTTTGAAGACGGAGTCACGCTGTTCCCCAGTTTTCCCCATGATAGACGTAATTTCAGATTGTCAAATACTTTCTGATTTTTCATAAACTTTTCTTCGGTAACTCTCCATCCTGCCGAGAATGATGGGAATACACCCCAACGACGGTTGTCGTCTGGCGAGAAACGGGATGATCCGTCATAACGCAAATTAGCCTCGAAGAGATAACGGTTGTCAAAGTCATAATTGACACGTCCAAATACGGAACGTGTTGCATAGTCTGTACTGTTACCGGATATGTCTACCATACTAGTAGCCGCATCAAAATCATAGGCATTTTTATCAAACATTCCTTTTTTAGTGGCAGAAGTATAGTAATAATTGTAATATGATTCGTTATATCCTAACAATGCACTAAAGTGATGTTTCTGAGCTAAATTAAACTGATATTTCAGCAGGTTTTCTAATGTGTATTGATAAGAGGTTGCCATATAAAAGTTTGTACTGCAATTATCCGAAGTTGAGGCAGGTGACGTTACTGTTTCCGTGCTAAATTTCATCCTGTAACCAGTTGCAGGATTCGTATGGCTATTACTTTCGTTTAGAGATTTATTATAGTTTAAATTGAAATTATAGGTTAATCCCTTCAGAAGGTTAATCTTTGCATACATGGTTGTGTTGACACGAGAAGTCCTTTTGAATCCTAAGTTTGCATTTATTGACGTATAAAGGTTATTCGCAGTTGGGCTTTCTTCTGTTGCTTCAGGATACCCCAATACACCGTTCCATCTGGGATAGAGACCTGGGGTTGCCTGATAAAAGTAATTTAGCATACCTGAAAAATTACCATTTTCGTTATTGTCAAGATTACCATAAGTACGGGTTCCAACAGTTAACCATTTGGTAATATCCACCTCAGCATTGGTGCGAAAATTATAACGTGTCATTCCGGTGTTTTCAACCAGTCCTGGGTTATTGATATAACCAGCTGAAAGTAGAAAGCGGGCATTAGTTGTAGATCCATTGACAGACACACTATGTTCCTGAATGATACTGTTTTTATACATTTCTTTATTCCAATCGGTGTTTGGGTAGGCTACATAGTTAGGAACACCAATGGAGTTTAATGCATTAGGGCTAGCATTAGCTGCTACCCACGCGTCAATAGTGGATTGTGCAAAACCACCGGAGTTACCAATATTTGTAATACTTTCATTAAGCAACCGCATATAAGTCGGATAATCCGACACAAAATTAACTATGTGGGTAGGAGTGCTGGTAGATAGCATTCCTGTATAGCTAACGCTTAATTTTTTATTTGAGCCTGATTTAGTAGTAACAAGTACAACGCCATTTGCGGCACGTGATCCATAAATTGCAGATGCTGCAGCGTCTTTCAAAATAGATATAGATTCAATATCCTGAGGATTTAGATTATCCATTGAACCTTCCATTCCATCAACAATAACAAGTGGGTTACTGTTGTTTAAAGTTCCTGTGCCTCGGATGCGTATGGTTGCACCTTCTGAGCCCGGTTGTCCCGAACCCTGTGTGACCTGTACGCCAGAACTTACACCAGCTAAGGCATTTGAAACAGTAGTAATAGGGCGTGATTCAGCCATATCTCCAAATTTAATCTGGCTCACAGCACCTGTCATATTCACTTTCTTTTGGGTACCATAACCAACTACCACCACTTCATTAAGACCTGTAGCCAACTCTTTTAATGTAACGTTAATCGTCGACTGGTTTCCAACTGATAGAGTTTCTGTTCCCAGCCCGACAGAAGAGAACTGGAGAGTTGCTTGTTCCGGAACCTCCAATTTATATTGTCCGTTTACATCGGTAACGGTTCCTTTTGAGCTTCCTTTAATGATAATAGTGACTCCAATCAGAGCTTCTCCTTTATCATCTACAACATGACCTGCAATCTGCCGGGTTCTTTTTCCACTATTTGTGTCGGGATTGTTTTTTGCCTTAAACAAAAGAATTTGTTCGTTTTTAAGCTGAAACCCGATGTCTTTTCCTTTGAAAATCTGTTCGAGTACATCTTTTAATGATTGGTTCGATACGTTTAGTGTAACTTTCTGGTTAGGATCAGTTACATTGTCGCTGTAGAAAAACTTGTAGTTAGTTTGCTTGGCTAGATCAGCCAATACATTGGCTAACGGTTCATTCACAACATGTAAAGTTACTTTCTTGTCTTGCGCAACAGTCTGAGCTGCACAAAACCCCTGCAAAGCAAACAAAAGAGTCAATGCGACTAGAATTTGTCGTGCTACACTTGTAGAGTAAAGCGATAGTTTCACTTTAATTACTTTCGGTTTAAAAATCATGATTTATTCATTTAGAAGGGTTAATAATTATTTAATTGTCTCATTAATTGTTTGGTTTTGTCTCAGATTTGGATATAATTATGGCCGTCGACGTATGAAAATGGTCGCTTTATAATGGTGATTCTATTTCAAAATCACCATTTTATCTTTATTGTTGATGGAATAATGAACTTGAGGGGTAATGAAGTGGATATTGCTTAATATCTCTTCCAATGATTCTTTATCAATGGTAATATTGTAGCTCAGTTTATTTAGTTGCAGGTTTTGTATGTTGATAGTATAATGGTATTTTTGCTCAAGCCGCTGCACTACCTCTTCGAGCGTTTGCCGCTTTATCACCATTCTGCCGTTCATCCAATCTGTGACCTGATCGGTATCAACTTCTTTTACAAAATACTCTCCAGTTCGTTTGTTGTAACTGAGTTGCGTTCCTGGTTTAAGTTCCGATACAATTTTCGACTCTGGAGTATTCTCTACAACTTGAATCTTACCCTCTTTGAGACTGGTATAGACATATACTTGTTCGGGATAGGCATCTATATTGAACTTCGTACCCAATACCTTGACAGTGTATGTACCTATATTTACCAGAAAAGGTTTGTGAGTGTCGTGAGTAACTTCAAAATACGCTTCACCGTGTAGTGTAACATTCCGGCTTGAGCTGTTGAATCCAGTCGGATAGATAAGTTTTGAATTTTCGTTTAGTTTTACCTTGGTGCCATCGTTAAGGAACAAAGTAGATTGTTCGCCAGTTGAGGTTTCAACTGTATTGTAAACTATTTTTTCTGTGCTGATTTGATCATGGAGCCCAAATCCTATCATAAAAATTACGACTGCTGCAGCAGCATATTGCATTACTTTTCTAAGCCTAGGTGATTTCAGTTGTTCTGTTGATTGTCCGATCCGTTCATTCATATTCTTCCACCCTTCGGCGGCTTGAGAGCGAGTACTTAGTTCTTCCCACCGACTTAGCAAGTAGGCTTCTTTCAACCCAAAGAGGAACTCTTTATTCTCTTCTTTATCTCCCAGCCATCGTAATACGCTTTCTTGTTCGGGTTCCGACAGTTCGTTGCGAAGGTATTTAATTAGCAATATGTTGTTAATGTCACTTATCATGTATGGTTTGTATTAAAAAAGTAATATGAATGCTGCTATTGTTATAGTCATTATGCGTAATCTTTCATTTCTTGCCTTATGACGCGTATAGCTTTGTATATTTGATTTTCGACCGTCCGTACCGAGATGCCTAGTTTGCTTGCAATCTCGCTGCTCTTCATGTCTTGCTGTTTACTAAGAATAAAAATTTCGCGACACTGTTCGGGAAGTTTAATCACAGCCTTTTCATACAACTCTTCTACCTCGTACATAAATATTGAACCAAACACTTTACGATCAGGATTGTAAAAGCCCATTTCTATTTCTTGCATCTTCAGTTCTGACAACTGAGAAAAATTACTTTGTATTGCTCTAGTTCTTAAATATTTAATGCATTGTCCATGAAATATTTTGAATAAATATGATGTTACTGAATAATCTGTGACAATGTTGTTTTTATGTTCCCAGAATGCCATAAAAGATTCCTGAATCAAATCTTTTGCCGCCTCTTCATCGTTCAGAATTCCCATGCCATAAGCAAATAAACGAGGCTGGTATTTCATGTAAAACCTTTCAAAAGCGAATACATCACCTTTACGAATGGCTTTATATATGTTTTCGTCCTCGTTTTTCATGTGTATTTAGTTCAGGGTTTATATTAAAGAGCTACTAAAGATACAAACTACTCATGCAATATAATATGTTTAAAAACATGTTTTTAAACGAAATTGCACTTAACATTGAAATTATTTAAACTTTTTCGGTTGTTGAAATATTAGACTTTCTAACTTCTAATTCATCAAAAGATAGAAAGTCAGGATATTTACTATAAGTGACGGTTTCAGTTCTTTGTATTTTATTGTATGGTATATTTCACTCCGTCGATGTTGCCTTCAGTAATTTGAAATTCAACTCCTTTCTTTTCGGTAACAACTTTTACCAGCTTATTGTTTGAAGGCAGACAAATGAACCCCTGTGCTGTTTTTTCATCTTTGCCGTAAGCTTTCAATTCAATCTTTGACCAGTCCATATCCTGGGTCGATTGAGCTAGTTTGATATGGGGAATAAGCGCACCTGCCTTGACTAATATGATAGCAGGTATCTCGCCGGCTTCAATTTTCTTCCAACCGCCGGTGTATTCCTTCAGTGTCTGATAGTCGACCCATTTCCCTTCGGGAAGGTAGACATTGCGACCTGTCGATTTTGCTACAAAGAGAGGTGCAACCAACAGGTCGGAACCAAACATATACTGATCTTCAACGCTCCAGCTCCCTGCATCCTGAGGAAACTCTACAAAAAGTGCACGTAGCAACGGTAGCCCTTGCTCACTACTGGCTTTGGCTTGTGCGTAAACGTAAGGCATTAGTTCATACTTTAGATTCACGCTTTTCCGGAATGCATCGGTAAAAGATGCATTATAGAGCCATGGTTCTTTCGGAGGTGCACCGTGTGCTCGGCTATGCGAAGTAAGCATACCGAAAGGGAGCCAACGGCGGTAAAGTTCTTCTGGGGATTTCAATACAAAGCCTCCAATGTCGTGGCTCCAGAAGGTAAACCCACAAAGGCCGAGCGAGAGTCCACCACGAAGTGTGAAGAGCATGGCGTTGTCGGTGTTTGATGCGTCGCCTCCCCAATGTATCGGATAGCGTTGGCTACCAGCCCAAGCGCTACGTGCCCACATGATATCTTCACCGGTGATTTTTTTTGTAATTTCATTCACCGTTTGGTTATAACGCAAGGGATACAGATTATGCTCATAAAAACCAGTGCATCCACTGGCGTACAATCCAGCGTATGGAGCCGCCTCTCCGAAATCGACTTTGATGGAGCCCACACCCATTTTCAGAAGGCCAGCAAGCTTATCTTGATACCAAGTGCGTGTGGCAGGATTGGAGAAGTCGAGTATTTCGTCTTCGTAGGGTGAGTTCCCTTTTACATCACGCACGAAGAAGTTTTTGTCAAATATCTCTTTGAAATATCGATTTTGAGGGATAAAGTAGGGAAGTTGCCACAGTGAAATATGGAAACCCTCTTTTTTTAAGTCACTGATCATCTTTTGAGGGTCTTTGAAACGGGAGGTAGAAAAGGCGTAGTCGCACTGCCAGTCGTTTTCGAACCAACCGGTATCGAAATGAATCACATCGCAAGGTATCTCGTTCTTCCGTAAATTATCGGCCACTTCACGTCCTTCTTTCTCAGATGCATAGGTAATTCGACTCATCCAGAGTCCGAACGACCAGAGCGGAGGCATAGGCGATTTACCCGTCAGGTTGGTATATTCGTCAAGCACCCTCTTCGGTTCTCCCAGAAAGAAAAAGAGATCCAACTGGTCATCACCTATCATCAGGTTAGTGGTCTCCATGAAATCTTGTCCGAAGTCACAGGTGATGGGCGACGAAGTGTGCATAAACACACCGTAACCGTTACTGCTCATATAGAATGGGATAGGCTTGTACATTCCCTGGTTTTCCACGCCATGAGCATCGCTGGTACAGAGAATGAGATGTTGTCCCCGTTTATTCAGGCTGGAGAACGATTCGCCGCAACCGAAAATCTTTTCATCGGCAGTGAGGGTGAAGGAGGCATTGAAACTACGCGAATAGTCGGAGGAACGTCGCATAAATGAGAAGGGTAGGTTAGGATGGTAAGTACCATCATTCTGGGCTTCGTAGCGAGAAGAGGTAATCATTCTGCCGTTGGCGTCATAAACCCGAATTTGCCAGGGATAGATACTGATTTCCACACTTCCAGATTCACTTGTGTATTTATAACCTCCGGTGATGGATGAGTAATGCCATGCAGCCGATTTTCCGGGCTCTTTCACCAGCATCAACGTGTCTTTACGTTCTTTCATCATCGGGACACTATTGGCACGAATGCGAAATGTACGGGGAGAGATAAAGTCGATGGAGAATGCCAGTTCGGGATTTACAGGATATTGTGGAAACTCGATATTTTTGGAAGGCAGAGTTACCAACCGTATATTGTTGAATGATAATTTGGCGTAATAGATATCTCGTTTGTATTTAATTATCCCTTTTCCGGTTGCCGGATCAAAAGCCGCAAGGCTGTCAGCAAAGAAAAACGTGTTGATGGAATTCCTGAAATCAGGACTGATATCAATCGGTTCGTTCAATAGGCGCGATGTTTGTGCGAGTGTACGGTGAGCGATGCAGATTCCCACCAACATTAAAACGATAAGCAAAACTATTTTTTTCATATTGTTGAAAACATTTGTTTAATGGTCAAAGTGTTAATAAGTATTGCTCACAGAACAAATTATATGATAATTGAGTCTTGGAAATCAGATCTGAATAGAAGGTGAAGTATCTATAAAAATGCTGATTTCCAATAACTTATATAAACAAAATAAAACTATTTTACTGATTATCAGTATTATATTTAAAAGAATAACGAACTATTGTAATATACATTTGGAATAAATGATATTTTTATGTGAAAATTGTTTTTTAGAATTTATATCGTATCCCTAACGCTATACCATCATAGATACCTCCATAATTGCTTGGTAAAACATACCATCCCGGACGATAATCCAATGACAGTTGTAAAGGAATTTTAAAATTATACTCAAGTCCAACCTGCCCTACAATACCAAGGGCAAAACCAGAATAAGAATTGGTATTCCATGAGCCAAGTTGTGGACCTAAACCTAAGTACCATTTAAATCCGGGGGCTAATTTATCCAATCCCCATACCCATTGATAAGTTCCAGTTAAACCAAATCCGGCATAACCACTGTTGTTATTCCAGTTATTCAATCCAAGATCCAACTCTAATCGGTTAGCACTACCAAGAGCTGTTTGAAAAGATATTTCACCTCCGTTACCAAAACGTAAACCAATAGCATTTTTTTGTGCATCTAAAGCACCTACGATACTCACAACTAATGTGAATGTAAGAATAATTTTTTTCATGTTTGTTTTTTTTGTTAATCTATTTCTCATGTAATAACACAATAGTTCGTTAAATATTAATTAACTTTAAGCGGCGATCGAGCCATATAATAATAGCTCATTGACATTCTGGTTATTTTTGAGTAAGTTTGGTTTAATAGCAAACATTGCAATAAATCTATTAAGTAGTAACGCATTGTGATTGATAGTTTTATCATCTGCCATTGAAAATGTTTTTCTTTGTTCTCTCGTGATTAAAAACCAATGAACAACCTTTGTCATATTAACGACAATTAGAGATGTATTGAGCTGTGATTCCGCTAATCTCTAAGCCCTATTTGACACTGCAACTTGACGAAAACCGTCCTATACCAAGCGTTTCTTTCCTTGATTTTGGAATGTAACTTGGATCAAAGGCAATGACTTTTCGCTCAGCACAATACTGCTTTACAATAGCAGGATTGAACTTCTGGAATTCAAAGGACTCTTCAAATTGTTGTCGATAACGTTTTTCACAGTAATTGCCATTTCTGCCCAACTGAGAGAAGTTAATCCGACCATAAATACTCAAAAAAAACCAAAGAAGGTCTTTGATAAAATCTTTGCACCATTTGTTAATGATTCTAGCACTGAGAGATATTCATAAAAACAAAGAGTTAACATGATGGTTCAGAGAATACTGGTATGTATAATGCAGTTATATCCAGCAGTTATTTATCCATTTTAATTTTAATTACTAATAACCCAATTTTGCTATTATATCCCATTACCGGAGTGATCAGTCGAACAAGCCCTTGTTCTTTTACTACTGCAGGTTTATCAAACTCAAAGTCCAATTTTTGATTGTATTGATTTCCTTCAAATTTCTTATCAGATGAAAGCAATACAACATTATTTTCGGGATTTACTATTTGAATCAAATCAGCACCAGATTCTTTTACGAAAATAGTTAAAATACTGTTTAAATTTTCCACATTATTTCTCAACAATTCACTTCGTACAGACCACGAGAAAACCATTGAAGCAAATTCTAAGTTTTTAATTCTTAAACTATCTCTCGTTATTTCAAATTTCGTAATAAGCTGTTTTCTTTCGTTTTCATATCGTTTGGTCGTATTGCTTATTTTTACAGAAAACCATATGTAGACTATAATTATTGCTAGGAATAAAATAACTCCAACGATATTTTTCTTCAAGAAAGTAAGCAACTTGGTTTTAAAAATACTATTGGGAACTGCTGGTATTTGTTCTTTTTTTTTCTCTCCTGTATTCATATTTTAAAGTTTTAGATTTTTCTTAATGAATCCTTTCAATGATATAATTTTAACAAAAAAAACGCCTGACATTACTCATAAAGTAAACAAAGCTATACTAACAATTGAGATTAGTAACTCTAATTGCCAGCTTAATAAGCTAAGTTACACTATTTTCTTATTTTGAATGGCAAAAAAGTGCTAATGCTCCAATAGAGAGCAATAACACTATACTTTAGAAAAGTTACATTTTATTTATTAAAAAATGCTCTTGATATTTCAGTACCAGAAGGATATGAAATGTCACCTTGTTTCTCAGCAGTAATGAATATTTCTTTAATATTAAATGGCGTACTTGTTTTGAGGTGGGTTTTTCTTCCATTTTTATTAATTATTTGACCAATATTTATAGTGCCATTGTTTTCCGTTACAATCCAAACAACATAATTGTTTTTTGGAGGATTTAATCTGTCAGGGCTTGCAAGGTGATTTGCAAGTACATTAATTACAAAATTATTGTTTTTGTCTTGTTTCTTTTTAGCTGTAATTTCGGCAGCAGGTGTGATACTTGATATCGGAAACTTTGCTACCGATGCACAAGAAGTCAATAATGCTAAAACACCAACTAAAAATAATTTTTTTACTGTTTCCATTTTGTTTGTTATTGAGTTGTTAATTAAAACTTTTCCTACTCATAAGGCTTTTGGATCCCACCCCTGCGAAATGTGTGGTCATTAGGTGCCATTTTCTACCATTGACTATAACAGTCGTAGGCTTCCAAATGAAATTCGGTGTCGATAAATCTATAACAGATCTATGTGCATTTCACAAGGTAATCCGCCATGTTCTTAGTCTCCGTTGAAAGTACCAATAAACCGTCTTGTAACTTTATATGACATCTGAAAACAAATTCTTTGCAGATAAAATATATAAGCAGAGAAGACTATTATTATAAAGAGTCATTAAAGGTGCAAACTACTCATACAATATAATATATTTAAGAAATATATACGTATTTTAGACGAATGGGTTGAATTTGACCGAACTGTTTAATCGACTGATGTACAACTTAAAAGAAAATTTCGAGAAGTTTTCTCAAATTACCAAATCAATCTTTAGTCAAAGCATTGATATAAATAGCAACTATCAGAATTATATTAGATTACATAAATAAATATGACTATACAAATAACCGAATTGTCATTAATGTCTAACCAACAGGAAATGATTCTGAAAATTACTTCTTTGGAAAACTAAAATCAACCTATTAGTCATATTTTCCAAACCTAATTGACCGTAACAATTTCAATCGAAGGAGAAAACGCTTTAGGTCTAAAATCTCTGGTTTGAATCAATACATTGCAGAGCTTCTCATTAGAGGTGAGAGCCCATTACACCGAGATAACTTCCTATTGAATTGAAATAATAGAGTTTGCTATAGCTATGTCTCACTTCAAGAGTCGTCAAATGATGTCGATTCAACTTCAGTTTACTTGGATTGAGTAGTTAAATAATAAGTAGAGCTTCATAATCGTAATAGAAGTAATGGCCAAAATGTCTATTGCTTGCATTTATCTTATTTTTTAAATGCTGATTCGCGTTACTAATATTTAATATTTTGAAAGTTGTGCAATAAGAATTCTTTCATACTTATTCTCCAATCAGGTATATTATTATTTAATGTCGTGCAAACCTTATCATTCGACATTGGTGTGAATAAAGGTCGTTGTGCTGAAGATTCAAAAGTAAATATTGAAACTGGAATTACTATATTGTTCATATTTAAAGTCTCTAATATAAAACGACTCCATTCATAACGGGAACAGTAATTACTATTGGTCACGTGGAAAAGACCAGTTTTTTGTTTGTCAATCAAATTTAATGTGACCTGAACAATATCATAAGTACTGGTAGGAATGGAAGCTTGATCACTACTAATCTTAATGACACGACTCATTGACGCCCACTTTAATAGATTAACTATGAAGCTCTGGTTACCTTCACCATAAACCCAACTGGGACGGATAATGAGATGATTGGTTAAAACATCAAGTATTGCTCTCTCTCCTGCTAATTTACTTTTTCCATAAACATTTAATGGGTTTGTTATATCATCCTCAAAATATAAATCATCTTTTTGTCCATCAAAAACATAGTCAGTACTATAATGCACAAAAAAAATTCCATCGCGATTACATATCTGGGCAATATTCTCTACAGCTTTATGATTTACCATATATGCCAGATCTGCATTTAATTCAGCATTATCAACAGAATTATATGCAGCACAATTAATTATGAGCTCTGGAGAAATGGTACCAATGATTCGTTTGACGTTATCAAATTGGGTAATATCACAATCTATTTTGTTTAGTGCAATATAATTAACACCTCGAAGTTTTAATTCTTTTTGAAACTGTTTTCCCAATTGACCTTCAGCTCCAAGAATAAGTATTTTTGAACCTTCCATTTTTATATATTTAACCCGTAGTCATTTAGACTATAATTGATTTTGAATTGTTTATATTTATATTCAATAGTTTATTTATCATTTGAACAACCGTTGCAGCAGTGATTTTTGATAATATTTTAGTTTCATATCCGTCAAAAGATTTAGCGTAGTTTCAATGAATCATAAATTGCTCACAAAGTTGAAAAAATAACATTTCAATTCATTTTCTTATCTTTCTGAATAGATACGGTTGTTTCTGGTAATCATGTTGATTAACTCTCATGAGCCCTTTTTGTTTTATTTGACTCAAAACAAACAAAATAAGTTGATAATCAGTATTCAAATACCTTTTGTTGCCAATTAAAATACAAGAAGATAAATTGGTTTTATGTTTTTCAAAAAAAAATATCATGGACAGCGGCTTGGATCAGTTCAAAATTGGTAAAAACAACAGTAGAACTACACACTGCATGTAATTTGTATCCATAAAAATGCAACTCTTGACTGGCACAATAACCTTTGGAAGGACTTGTCAAAAAGTCTTACATGTAAATGGTTGTTCTCAATGAACGACTTAGTTTGCAGACTTCCAAATGCATACTGTCAACGATAAAATAGTTATCGGAACTAGTCAACTTTTCCGACAACGCTTTGTGGATTTGCTATTTTACAAATTCACTACGGGTTATTGTAATTAATTTACCGACAAAAACTCAGCAATCCAAAAAACTCAGGGCAATGAAAATCAGGTGATTTTGTTGAAATCGGATTCCAACTGACATAATGCGGAGTTGATGTTCCATCAGCACATTTATAGAAATTTCCCAACAAAATATCCGGGAGCTCATTCGGATTAATTTCAAGTATTTCAAATGGTATCCTGACTGTCAGTTCCCAATAACCAGTACCTTCCTTCTCTGAGAAAGGTTGTCTATACAAAGATGAAAAACGTTCAATTTGCTTCATCTGATTTTCTGAAAATGGAACAATATCTGCATTACGTCCCCTTCGGGTTGTTGCAACACAAGACCCAATACAATTAAACTCAAAATTCATGTAAGTATCA
>Ga0302215_10000541_pt1 | contig 27868 bp, 19 predicted proteins | sample II_Fen_N3_1_FD_194580 | JGI IMG/M metagenome (GOLD analysis project Ga0302215, IMG submission 194580) | Peat permafrost microbial communities from Stordalen Mire near Abisko, Sweden - II_Fen_N3_1 | ecosystem: Environmental > Terrestrial > Soil > Wetlands > Permafrost | place: Sweden: Abisko... | reverse complement strand
TTGATTTTGTAAAACAGCGGCATCATAAAATTGTAAAGAATTGGTATAAGCTCTAGACTTCACAAAACTATATGAGCTTAAACAGAAAATTACTAAAATGACGATCCATTGTTTTTTCAACAGAACAATATCAATCCATTTCACAGAGATTGCTGTAAGACAAAGTAATAAAATCCCTACTAAAGGCAAGAGGAAACGATGATCGAGAAAATCGATTACTGGTTGTTTGTAGAATAAAGTTGGTAACAAAAGAAGTAAAAACCAAATCACAAAGAATCCTTTTTCGGAAATAGTTTTAGTCGACTTTTTTAAGATTAGAAAAACAATAAAGCAAAAAAAAACAATTCCTAAAATAGTATTTATCAATGTAAAACTAGGAATTGGAGCAATAGATATTGGCATAAAGAATCGAGCTAATGATTCGGGAATAACACGCAGATTATATACAAACAGCTCGAGACCAAACTCTTCACTTCTACCAGCAAAATCACCAATTGCTTTAGAGCGAAGGTAAAACCATAAAATCCCAATGATAAAATATGATATTCCAAGAAAAAGCTGCCATTTCTCAAAACGTTTTTCCTTCCAAATCAAAGCATAATATAAGATATAAATGAATGGCAAAAAAGCAGCGGTTTCTTTACAAAATAGGGCAAAGGTAAAACATGTGAAATGGAAGATTAAGAAAGCAATTTTTCTCTTATTCAAATATTCAATGAAAGCAACAATTGAAAACAAAGAAAATAGAGTCAACATCAAATCACCTCTAGCAGGAATCCAGGCAATAGATGAGACAAACAAAGGATGAACAGTGTAAAAAATAGCAGCAAATAATGCCAAACGACGGTTCGTATTAAATAAAATCAATAATCGAAACAATGCTAAAGCAATACACGATATTAGCAAGATATTAGTCAGATGAAACATCCAGAAAGCATTACTTCCACAAATATGCAAATCGAGCATATATGAAAGAGTTTGCAATGGTCGATAAAACGTTCCTGATGTTTGAATAAAAGCATCTGTTAAAAAAGCTTTGGGAGCATTTAACCAATTTGAAAGGAAAGAAGTATTGTTAGTGATAATACTCTCATCATCGAAATTAACAAAACCAAACGACAAGGTTTGTAAATAAACAAGAAATGGAATGCAAAAGACAATAAGGAAATAAAATTTTGAATAATCTTTTGATGATTCTATTTTCGAATGTACGTTTTGTTTCATTTGTTATATTATTTAATCCTTCCTGGATTTTTGGCAATAAAATCTTTCCACGATTTAGCTCCACCAGCCAATCCGGCAAGAGGTGACGAAAGTTCGTAAGAATGACAAACCGCAACAGCTAATGCATCGGTAGCATCCATATATTTTGGCATATCAACAATTTTTAATTGTTTTTGCAACATAGAGGCAACTTGCTCTTTCGATGCAGCTCCAGCACCAGTAACTGCCATTTTAATTTTTCGAGGCGAATATTCATGCACCAACATATCACGGGACAGAGCTGCAGCCATAGCTACACCTTGAGCACGACCAAGTTTTAGCATCGATTGAACATTTTTACCAAAAAAGGGAGCTTCAATAGCTAGTTGATCGGGTTTAAATTCATCAATTAGACTTACTAAACGAGAAAATATCTTGCTTAATTTTTCATATGGATCATCAATTTTTTGCATGTCAACAACACCCATTACCAGCAACTCCATATTTTTTGACTCGACCTTTAATAAGGCATAGCCTAAAAGATTTGTACCCGGGTCAACGCCTAATATTATCATCTTTAAAATCGATTGGACTATATAAAACAACTTGTATTGAACAAAAGTACTTTTTTATTTATTAAAAACCCTTTGTATATTTTGTGAATTTCAATAATTCATATATATTTGTTTTTTGTAGCATTAATAACTATAAATTAAGGATAGATAAGGAACAGAACGCTAACATTAATTTCGCAAGAATTGTTTACACAACTACCCAGTAATAAAGAAGGATTGAGCTTCGGTTTCAAATTGTTCCAAGGAATGCAACAGGACAATTTGGGATACATTTATCGTGGGCTATTTACTCAAACAATTACCGATAGTATCATTTCGTTAGCTGAGTCAAATCTAGAAACAACAGGAGAATCATCGAAAGTTAAAAAGCGTGTTTTCTCTATTATGGTTGAATGCCTGCAAAACATCACCCGACATCAAACAGTTGAAGGTGAAGAATTTAACGATTCAAGCATCCCTGGCATTTTTATGATTCAACGAAAAGAAGATAGTTATTTTATAACATCGGGAAACGTTGTGCCAAATGTGGCAATGCCAAAACTACGTTCTCAATTAGAAAAAATCAATAGTCTACAACAAGACGAACTTAAAGAATATTATAAACAAATACTCGAAGACGGTTCAATCTCCGATAGAGGTGGTGCTGGTTTAGGGTTAATTGAAATGGCACGCAAATCGGGTAATAAACTTACTTTTGACTTTGCGAGCGTTAATTCTGACATTTCATACTTTTATCTGCACACTGCAATTTCAAAAGAACTTGAGAGTGCAACACCAATACATGTAAATCTTGACAACATTAAAGCACTTCATCAATTAGTTAACGACGAAGATATTTTATTAGTTTTCAATGGTGTATTAAATCAAGAAAGCTTAATCAGTTTACTTTCAATTATTGAAAATCAAATGCGTGGTCGTGTTGATATCAAGAAGAAAGTTTATAACATCATGGTTGAAATGTTGCAAAACATTGTAAAACATGCGGCTAAGGTTGAAGAAGATTCATTATTAGGAAATCCAGGAATATTCTTCATTTCATCAAAAAATGATGCATACAGCCTTTGTACTGGTAACTATATTAGTTCAAGTAGTGTTGATGAATTACAAGGCAAACTTGAACATGTTAATAGCTTAAAAGGTGAAGAAATTGAGCTTTTCTATAGCATGCGACTATTAAATTTTGAAATAGACAACAGCAAAGAAGCTGGTTTAGGCGTTATCGACTTAAGAATGAAGAGCGGCAATGAATTAGAATATAGTTTTTCGAAAGTAAACGATAAGGTTTCATTCTTCACATTACAAGTTAGCTTAAAATAACAATGGAAGCACTCTATTACAAAAAAACAGACGATACTCCTTCTATTATTCTCGATCCATCAAGTAATACTTTTGAAATAGCTTATCGTTCACTTCCTGAAGATGCGAATGGATTCTATGAGCCTGTATTAAAATGGTTAGGCGAGTTCTATGAATCGGCTCCACAAAAAGTAAATTTCACATTTTTCTTCGAATATTTCAACACATCATCGGCAAAGCAAATAGCAAAAATCTTACTATTTCTTGAAAAGTTATCGCACAAAAGTGACGTTGTCGTTTTATGGAAATACACAAATAATGACGCCGATATGTTGGCAACAGGTGTTCGCTATTCAAAATCGTTAACTTTGAATTTCGAATTTATGCCGGTTTAAGCCAATTACGTATGTATTCTGTTGATAGTATTAAAAAAAGCATCTCGAAGGAACTACAAGAATTCGAAACATTTTTCAAGACTGAAATAAAGTCTCAAGCATATTTACTTGATACTATTACAAAATATATTCTCAAAACAAAGGGAAAACAAATGCGTCCAATGCTGGTATTTCTATCGGCAAAACTCCATGGGAACATTTCAAAATCGACATATTCTGCAGCTTTTTTAATTGAATTAATGCATACTGCTACCTTAATTCACGACGATGTTGTTGATGATTCATTAACTCGTAGAGGATTATTCTCGGTAAATGCTTTATGGAAAAATAAAATAGCTGTTTTGGTCGGCGATTTTTTCTTATCGAAAGGTTTACTTCATGCGGTAAAAGAAAAGGAATTTACGCTATTGGAAATTGTTTCCGACGCTGTACGAGAAATGAGTGAAGGCGAGCTTATTCAAATGGAAAAAGCCCGAATGCTTAATATCAACGAAGAAACATATTTCGACATAATTGAAAAGAAAACAGCCTCGTTAATTGCAGCGGCTATGCTTGCTGGTACACGATCTGTAACAGACAATGAAGAACATCTTACCAAAATAAAACGAATGGGAATTTTGCTTGGCCTCGCCTTTCAAATTAAAGATGATATTTTTGATTACGAACAAGTTAGCATTATTGGAAAACCAACTGGTAATGACATTAAAGAACGAAAAATAACACTTCCATTAATTTATGTTATTCGAAATGCCAGTTCCGAAGACAAGAAATGGATTTTGAATATTATAAAGAAACACAATACCGAATCTGCTAAAGTAAAGAGCCTTATTGAGTTTGTTCGTAAAAATGGTGGGATAGACTATTCTATTAATAAGATGAACGAACTAAGAGATGAAGCTTTAGGACTACTTGCAAGCTATCCTCAAACAGAAGCTCGTGATGCCTTTGAAGGCTTAATAAATTATATTACTGAGCGTAAAAAATAATTAATACTTAAGGTAAAAACCCTATTTCCTTAGATTTTATCCCTTTAGTTTGAGACGTAAATTTTACGTCTCTACTGGAACATATCGGCAACCTTCATGTAAAGCTGAGCTCCACGAAGATTTTTAGCAACAATTTTCCCTGATTTATCTAACAAAAACATGCTAGGGATTGATGCAATTGAAAATTGACTAGCAACAGCTCCACCTTCATCAAGAACACTTATCCATTTCAATTCACCTGAACCATTGACCCATTGATCTTTATTTCTATCTAAAGATACAGAATAGATTTCAAATCCTTTTTCGTGATATTCATCATAAATACGACGAAGGTTAGGTATTTCGGCTTTACAAGGTCCACACCAAGTTGCCCAAAAGTCAATTAAAACCACTTTTCCACGTAAAGAAGATAATGCAACCTTTTTACCATTTTTATCTTTTAATTCAATTTCGGGAGCAATTGAGCCTTCGCTTAAAAACTTTTGACGACCAATTTCGGCATGAAAATCTTGAACCATTTTATTGGTTGGATATTCAAGGTATAAATTACTATCAAGTGTGTTTATAATTGAACTATGAGTTTCCTTGCTTACTTTATCAATCATCATAAGCGATGCAAGCGATTTTGGATTCTTTTTGATGAAGTTAATAGCAAAATTTTCTTCTTTCAGTTGTTGCAATTGTTGTTGATTGGTAAATGCTTGTTGAATTGAATCGCGTTGTTTTTTGAAATCGACAAAAGCAGCATTTGCTTCGTAAAACAATGTTGTTTGAGCCGATCCTGTAATTTTTGCCGAACCAAACATATCGGTAGCATCGGCAGTAATAACAACTTTATCGTTAGGAGATAGAAGAAGCATTACAAAATTTTGATCGGAAACGCCAAGTCTAAAATAACCAGCCGATTGCAATTGTGTAGTATATGTAAATTCGCCTGTTTTACTATTTATGGCTATCTTTTTCACTTTATTTCCATCATCGGAAAATGCCTTTAAGCTTAAAGTATCGTTTCCAGTTGTATTTGTCAAAACACCTTTAATCGATACAGTTTGAGAAAAAGAAACTTGGAAACTGAATAAACCTATTATTGCTAAAAGTGAGAATTTCATTGTGTATATTTTTGATTGTTCATTATCTTGCACAAAAATCAGTATTGTGTATAGATGTAACAAAGATATAATAAATTTAGAAACCGTAACATCGACAAACGATTTTGCCAAGGAATTGTTGGTTAATAATTTGCCTCAAGCCGATATTACAATAATTGAAGCTACCGAACAAACTAAAGGACGAGGTCAAAAAGGTAATTGCTGGGAAAGTAATGCTGGTGAAAACCTTACGTTGAGCTATATTATTAAACCACATTTTTTACAACCAACTCAACAGTTTTTTCTTTCAATGGCTATGTCATTAGCAATAAAAGATTGCTTAGATCAGTTTACTCCAAATGTTTCGATTAAATGGCCAAATGACATTTATGTAAATGACCACAAAATATGTGGAATTCTTATTGAAAATAGCCTGATGGGCAATGAAATTCAGTGGTCGATTATTGGAATTGGTTTAAATATCAACCAAAAAACGTTTAGCGAATGGATACCAAATCCAACATCACTTTCGATTGAAACGGGCAAAGATTTTTCAACTTTTGAAATAAAGAAAATGCTAACTCATAGTATTGAGAAATGGTACAATGCTTTATATAACAATGAATTAAAAAATATTCACAAAGAATATAATTCTCAGTTATATTTAAAAAACAACATTGCTACATATAAAGACGCAGATGGAGTTTTTGAAGGTGAAATTATTGAAGCCGATGAATTTGGTATGTTACAAGTTCGACGGAATAATGGAAATTCTCAAAGCTACGCATTCAAAGAAATAGAATATTTAAGAAATAAAACAGGTTAAAAATGGCTTTCGATTTAAATTCTAGAAAAACCCTAATAGTTGGAATTATTCTTCGTGTAATCACTGGATTATTTTTCATTTTTTCGGCATTTTCAAAACTTTACCCTGTTGAATTTTTTGAATACAGTTTGGTTGGCGATCATCTTGCAACGTGGTCGACAGCAGGCATATTTGCACGACTAATTATTGGATTCGAACTTTTTTTAGGTATTAGTTTTTTAGCAAACTTTGAATATCGTAAATTAATTGTTTGGGCAGGAATAGTCCTAACATCTATTTTTACAATATATTTGTTTCTTGTATTACTATTAAAAGGCAACGAACCTAATTGCAACTGTTTTGGTCAAGCAATAAGAATTTCGGTTTCAGCATCTTTGCTTAAAAATTGTTTTTTATTGATTGTGCTTTGGAGTATTAATAAAATAAGTGCCGGATTAAGTTATCGGTTTCCACGAATTATTTTAACATCTGCATTAATTATTTCGATAGCAAGCATATTTATGTTAAATCCAATAAATAAAGATTTTGCAAATGCTGCCGATGAATCAGACAAAGGCTTCAAACTTGATTTAGATTTTTTATACCACAACAAAAGCTACAAACGACCTGAGGTTGCATTAAATAAAGGGAAGCACATAGTTGCATTATTCAGTTTAAGTTGCCCTCATTGTAGAGTTGCAGCTTTAAAATTCAGTATATTAAAGAAAAATAATCCTCAACTACCTATTTATTTTTTGCTTAATGGCGATAGTACCGAATTACATGATTTTTACGAAGACACAAATACAGAAGCTATTCCAAGCAATATAATACCAGACAATAGGTTTATTACGTTGTCGGGACTAAGCGTACCCGCAATTTTTTTCGAGAAAGACGGAATTGTTGAACAAAGAGTCGATTATATAACTCTTAGTGAAAAGATGATTACAGATTGGATGATGTCGAAGCACTAAACTTGACACCTAAAACCATAATATCATCAGTTTGTTCGTAGCGGTGATGAGGTTGATTTATCCAATTATCAATATTATTTGTTAACGTTTTCTTTTGTTCGCGCATCGATTGACTAGAACCTTGGATTATAAGTGCCTTAAAAGGACTCATTTTAAATTTTTTACCTTTTGGACCACCAAATTGATCGGCATAACCATCGGAAAATAAATACAACTGATCGCCAGCTTGAATTTGAAATTCGGTATTGGTGAATGAATCCATTCTTAAATATACCGAAACAGGCATTTTATCGCCTTTCACATATTTAATCTCAGGAATAAATGCATTGTTTCTAATAAGTAACATCGATGAATTAGCACCAGCAAAAACCAAACGATTGGTAGTCCGATTAAACGCACAAAGTGCAATATCCATTCCATCTTGATTATCGAGTGTTTCGCTTGATTGATGTAAGGTATCGACAATAAGATTACGAAGACGATTAAGAATTAGACCGGGAGTAAGTCCTTCGAATTCGCGAATTGTTTCATTAAGAAATGTTATTCCCAAAATACTCATAAAAGCAGCCGAAACGCCGTGTCCAGTACAATCGGCAACGGCAAAATAAGTCCAATCACCAGCTCTTGCAGACCAATAAAAATCGCCACTTACAATATCTCTTGGTTTAATAATAATGAAATAATCTTCGAAATTTTTCTTCATTATTTCATTTGAAGGTAAAAGAGATTGTTGTATGCGAGATGCATAGGTTAAATTTGAATGCTGTTCTTGTCGTTGACGTTCTAGTAATAAGCGTTGTGTTTCGGATTGATCGCGTTGAACTGAAATTTCCTCTTTTTGCGAATTTATTTCTTCGGCATGCTCGGTTAAGGTTTTTACCAAATCGTCGGTTTTGCGTTTCTCGTTTTCAAGATTTAACTGTGTTTTGAACGATTCAAAATTCATTTTTTCTTTAATCACACAATATAAAATACCAAAAAACATAAAAGTTAGCTGATGTAGTATCATCATTTTCTCGACAGCTAAAAGCTTACCCACAAAGAAATAGAGAATGATCATTCCAACGAATGGAACAAGATAGAAAATGACAATTGACCGAAAATTACCTTGCAATTCAACACTTGAAACGGCAAGGATTAGTAGCATACCTTCGGTACTTTGGGTAAAAAAGGGAGTTCCAATATCGTTAATCATAATGCCATACATCATTATAACTAAAGACAAATAGAACATATTATAAAAACCGAGAACGAGGGACTTGTTGCGTTTGAATACCAAAAAACTGAGTATGATAAAGAGAAAACTAAAAAAAACGGGAAGTAATCGAAAATAGGAAGAAATATAATTGTGTTTTACGTAAATATCGGTAATCGCAAAAAAGAGTATAACAAAGGAGCCAAGCAACATTTTAATCCATCCATATTGCAATAATTTATTTGCCCTATGAATAACAAACTGTTTACCAACGTAATCTGAAGTATTATCTTGTAAATATTCTTTCATGCAAAGTACATTTCATTTTTGTACGGAATTTTGTGGGGAAATGTTCGCAATTCGTCGCTAATATTTAGCAAAAACTTACAATTAAAATTATCAAACTCAAGAAGAGTTTTTATTTTTTTCAATTTAAAAGACTACTTTTGTTGCCAATTAGAATTGAATCGACCTATTATGTTAAAATTCAAGTCTAAACCATAAATAAATAGAAAAATGCACTATTAAAATGGAAAAATTCTTAGGCACTGTCATTGTAATAATTATTTCGTTTTACATTTTAAAATGGGTTTTACGGTTAATTCTACCCTTTTTATTAAAAAAACTAGTTCAAAAAGTTGGTGAACGTACGTTTGGTCAAGGTTTCGATTTTACGAATCAGCAAACGCATCATGAACAAAAAGATGAAGGCGATGTAACGGTTACAAATAATCAGAAAACAACATCACAAAGAACAAAAGACAAAGGTGAATATATTGATTTTGAAGAAGTAAAATAAAAAGATAATGGACTTACTACGAAAATTTTTCATAAAACTATTGGGCATACGCCTGTATCTGACTTTTATTAGCAAAGTATATGTAATGCTTACAAAAAGAGGATGCATGAAGAAAAAATATCCCGAATTATTTTTCCTACATAAAATCATTAAACAAGGAAATACTTGTATTGATATTGGAGCAAATCTTGGATATTATTCTACCAAAATGTCGATGCTATGTGGCAAAGAAGGTAAGGTTTACGCTGTAGAACCAGTTCCAATGTTCTATAACATTTGGGCGAAAAACATAAAACTAAGTAAGATCGACAACTTAGAATTATTCCCTTACGCTTTAGGCAGTTCAGAAGGTGTGATAAAAATGGGAATGCCCGAAAAAGATGGACTTGCACACCATGGAATGACAAAGGTAGCTAGTTCGGCAAACGAACATTATGTTTCGTTTTTTGAAGTTAACATGAAAGTGCCTGATGCTCTTTTCGCAAAATTAAATCGTTTAGATTTTATAAAATGTGATATTGAAGGTTACGAAAATATTGCATTCTCGAACATGACTGAAACTCTTAAACGATTTACACCTGTTATTCAATCGGAACTTGGTGGCGAAGAAAATCGCACAAAAGTTATCAGCCTTTTAGAATCGCTTGGATATACTACATACACATTAAACATCAACACATTACAGTTGGCTACGCCAGATATTAAGAAGACACACGCAAGCGATTTCTATTTCTTACAGGAAAAACATTCGTGGTTGTTGAAATAATTTTTGGAGATACGAAAATAATAGCTATTTTTGCCGAACTGATAAGCCCGGGTGGCGGAATCGGTAGACGCGCTGGTCTCAAAAACCAGTAATCGCAAGGTTGTACCGGTTCGATTCCGGTCTCGGGTACAAAGAAGCCTCAGATTAAACTCTGAGGCTTCTTTTTTTCTATCAATCCAACCAAAAAGTATGAAATTCGAAGCTTTTCCCTCAATGTCGATGCTTTTAGGTTCGACGTTGAACCTAAAAGCATCGAGCTCGAACCTCAAAGGTTCAACGTTCATCCTTTGAGGTAGAAAGTCGAACCTCTGAGGTAGGACGTTGAACCAAAAAGGTTCGACGTTCATGCTCGGAGGTTCTACCTTGAACCTAAAAGGTTCGACGTTGTCGGTATTTGGTTAGTTTATTGTCGGCTTTTATCGCATTTACCATAAGACAGTTAAAAAAGTGGACGTTTGGCATTAACCTTTGCGAAAGTTTTGAACTTTCGCAAAGGTGATTGAAAATGCTACATTTTAATTATATATTAAGCTCCTATCGCACCATAAACTCAATCACTCCATACTTCACATTCTCTCCATACAGCGTCGATGTATCACTTATATCAAACGTTTTGTATGATACTATTTGCTTGTTTTTCAATGTAGAGATTATCGTTTTTCGGTTTGAGATAATTGCTCCATTTATCGAACAAACAAACTGTGGATGTAAGAGTATCCATTGCTTTAAGGTTGTTGGAAGATTTTTGATATTTTCGTTTACACCCGTTTTTGTTTGAATATAGACAGTGGCAGTTGTAGATGTAGGATAAATGATATAACAGCTATCAACATCCGACTCATGGAATCCCATCTTTTTAAAGTTAAACGTAGAATCTACAATAAAACTATCGACTACAAAAACGGTATTTTTATATAATTTATCCTTTTTGTATTTTACAATACCTTCGTTTGAGGGCAAGGCTTGTGGACGAATTTTTCCTAATTTAGTCGTTATCAATATCACGCCATTAGCTCCACGTGAGCCGTAAATGGCACATGCCGATGCATCTTTTAAAACACTTATACTTTTTATTTCGCTTGGATTAATTTTTGGAGCTGATGTTTGTGGAACACCATCAACAACATATAACGGATCTGAATTATTGATCGTTCCTATGCCACGAATACGAACCGTAGCTTCGCCACCAGGAGCTCCTGCACCGATAACTTGCACTCCAGCCGCTTTTCCTTGCATAGCTTGGTCAACACCTATCACAGCTCTATTCGAAAGATCGGTTGATGATAATTGACTTACACTTCCCGTAACATCGGTTTTCTTTTGAACACCGTAGCCAACTTTCACCACTTCTTCTAGCTTTTTAACACTATTTGACCCCACATAAATAGGTTCACCAACGGCAGAATTACTAACACCCTGAGGCAATGGTAATGGTTGTGTTACCGTTTGCAGTTTACCTGTTTTGTTGCGAACAATTGAATCGACAGCTAAGAAAGAGGTGTATTGTGTAAGCAAATTATAGCGTAAGCCAAGATTTGTAATCGTCTTTTCTTGTTGTTCAGAAATCGTATTGGAACCCTCATATCTATTAACATACGATGAATCGTAATATTGGTCGTAATCGGAAAAATATTTAATGCGATTGCGAGCCCAAAGATAGCGTAATGCTTGGTTTCCATGAGTTGAAGCCGAATCGAGATTGAGTGCAAGGGTACACGATTTTGTTCCGTTTATTCCATTGATTTTCACAATGCCTTTGGGCTTTCCAGTATATTTTCCGTAAACCATTATAGGACGTTTAGCAAAGATGTCGGGAACAATTTTTGGTTCTACATCATAAACATTCATTCCACCCCAATCGACAGAAATATTTGTAAAAACAGGACTATTAATTAATGAAACAAATTCATTGCCTTTGATTTCGGCTTCGGCCTCATTGGTTACAATAAATGGTTCACCACAACCAGCATGAGCTAATCCTTCAATCAAATAACGATTGACCGACGATCCTATTCCAAACGCAAAGACATTGGCCTTATTTCTATTGTCGCGAACTAAACGAAAAGCTTCTTTTTCGACCGAAACAAATCCATCGGTAGCGATGACAAAGGTTCGCGAAAATCCGTCTTCGGCTCTTAAGGCTAAAACACGTTTCAAGGCTGGAAGTAATTCGGTTCCACCACCGCCAGATTGATTATTAAAGAAATATTTAGCTCGTTCAACATTCTCTTTCGTCGCCAAACACGATTGTTCTTCGAACAATTGATTTCCACCAGCAAAAGTTAGAATATTAAATTTATCGTTAGGCGTTAGATTTGAAATAAGATTCAAGAAAAGCGATTTCGAAACATTGAGAGGAAAGCCACTCATCGAACCACTCACATCAACAACAAAAATATATTCGCGACGAGTTATTTGGTTTGGCTCGGGAGTTTGAGGTGGTTCCATCATTAGGGCAAAGAAATTTTCGTCGCCATGTTGGTACAATAATATACCCGATGCAGTTTCCTTTCCTCGAAGTTGATAGTTGAGTATAAAATCGCGATTCCCACCTTGCTTTTCCGATGCATCGAGCAGAATTGTTGCCGATTGTTTTCCATTATATTTCATAGAAATTTGATGTGTTTTACAACTTACTTTCTTCAATGGCAATGGACTATTGATATTTACAGTCATGTCGAATGTATAATTTGGTAATGTGCCCTCGGTCAAATAAGGATTCTCGACCCAAGCTACATTTGGATCTTCCTTTGTTTCTACTTTGGGAGTATTACAATAACGAGGACCAACAACGGTAGGATAAACGAATTCGTAAATCCCATCGGTCGACTCAAGCATTTCGGTATATGACAACTCAACCGAAATAGTATCGCCGGGCAAAATATTAGCCACATTCATCGAAAACACATTTGGTCGTTCTTCTTCAAGCAAAGATGTTGTTTTACCTTCCGTTTTGGCTTGCTCGTACTCCTGACGAGCTTTTTGACGCTCTTTTACAACGGCATTAATAGTTCGTGAGCCTACAATCATTTTCATGGCATAAACGGCAGCTCTTGTTGAACCAGGGAAAATGTATTTTGCTTCAAGAGCAGTTTTACCTGTATTTACATATTGCTGCATAACTTTTACATCGGCAATAACTCCTGCAATATTTACGATAGCATTCGTTGCTTTCAATGGCATCGGTTCTGTGCCTTTAGCAGCATTGGCAACATAAAAATAGGGCGAATAGGTTTTGTCCGATTCTTTAGTGTTTTTTCTGGTCAAGACAGAATTGCTTTGAGCAAATAGTTGACCCGATACGGCATGGAGCAGTATCAATATGGCGATGATTATCTTTTTCATGGGTTTGGATTTAATGATTAAATTTTTGGTTTTGGTAGAGACGCACTGCTGTGCGTCTGTCGTTGATAATAAAAATATAAACCAACAAAAGAGAGACGCACGGCAGTGCGTCTCTACGCATCATCCTATATTATTCCAACAAAATCTCTAAAACGCCTTTATTTCCCAAAGTTCCATATTTCTTTTCGGCATCCAATTTTTCGATAGTTTTCACCGATTTTAGCTTTTGGGTATTTAGGGTAATCAGAGCATCGGCCTTCGATGTTTGAAGAGAATCGTTAATGTAAATGGCACATTTGGGATTTTTCATAATCCATTGTTTTACATCCGTTGATACTGTTTTTAGATTTTGATTGATAACTGGTTTTGTAGCCATAAACACATACAACAATCCGTTTTTTTGTCTGTCGAGATAAAAGGTATCGACTTGACGTTCTTTAAAACCCATTCGTTTAAAATTGAAAACGGAATCGACAATAATGCTATCGACAACAAACATGGTAGCACGATAAGAATGGTTTTTACGGAATCGATAGGTATATTCCGATTCCTTTGCTTGTTGCGTCATTTTGCCACCTTTGGTTGTAACCACAATTACGCCATTTGCTCCACGTGAACCATAAATGGCACAAGCCGATGCATCTTTAAGTATTGTGATTGACTTAACATCAAGAGGATTAATGCTTGGCGAATTTGATTGTGGAACACCATCAACAACATATAAAGGATCGGAACTATTTACCGAACCAAAGCCCCTCATTACGACTTTCGAACTAGCACCCGGTGCACCACCAGTTGTAACATAAACACCAGATTTTCCTTGCAATCCAGCATCGATATTATTACCAATAGCCGAACGTAAATTTTTACCGTCAACAACCTCAACAGCTTCGGTAGCTGTTCCTTTTGATTGTTTGTAGTAACCAGTTACAATTGCTCCTTCTATTTCTTTGGTAACCATTTTTAATGCAACAAGCATGCTTTTAACACTTTGATTACTTTGTAACACAAGTTTATCGGTAACCACAATTTCTTGCGTTTCATGTCCAAGATATTTGAACACTAAAATGGCTCCAATCTTTGTTTTAATGGTAAAATAGCCATCAAAATCGGTAACAGTAAAAGCAGTAGTGCCCTTAATTAAAATAGGCAAACTAGGAATAGATTCTTTATTATCGGCTTCAATAACTTGACCTTTTATGGTACATTCTTGAGCAAAAATTTCTATTGCCATTAGACAAAGCAATAGCACGAATGAAAATCTAATAGTTTTCATAACAGTAAAATTTAAAGGTTAAGAACTAATTTTTCCGAAACCAGGCAAAAACGTTTCGGGCAAATTATCAATCGACTATAAAACCTAGCGAATTGAGTTCAAACACTTTGTTGTCGGCTCCTTTCACAAGGATATGCGTGATGATAAAGGTTTCACCCGATTGCAGCGTCTGCAGAAACTGCGTTTGGCGAGTTGTTAGAAAAGCATTGCTCGATGTGAGGCTTTGTACATCGAACCTACTTTTCTGTATTGAAAATCCTATAATTTCGTATGGATTAGCATCAATTGCTGTATTAAGTTCTATTTTTTTTGTAGATAATAATGTTGCTTTTGAGATAAATCCACCTGTTTTACCTGCAAAAGATGATTCGGGCAATGGAACTGGTAACACCATAAAATCAACCGAGTCGGCATTTTTACGTTTATTTTGTTTGTCGTAAATAGTAACAAATACAGTGGCTTTTCCAAGTTTTTCGGGCTTTGCAATATATTGACCATTTTGTCCCGAAATTATTCCTTGCGAAATACGAACATCAATACGTCCGTCTTGAATATCATCGGATGCTATTTTAAACTCATTGTCAATGCCAAGATACATTCGATTATCTGTCCCTTCAACCTTACGGAATGTTGGATCGATGGTGCTTAACGAATCGGTCATAACCATCGACATTACACCAGCTCCACAACCTTCCAAACCATTTTGGAACGAAAGTAAAACCTGATAACTTCCCGTTTGTGGGCAACGATAATCGAACCAAGTTTTTTCTTTTTTTGTGTCAATATCGAATGTTGTGCCGAGCAATTCGCCTTTGTTGTATAGTTGTAAAAGTACCCGACCATTATAATCCTTCGAATCGGCTACGGTAAAACGATACACAACATTTTTATTCAACAACACCATAATTTTCTTTAATGGTGCTGGATTTTTGATTGTTCCTTCAGATAGATGAACACGAAACTCGCGCATGAAAATAGCATTGGAACCCGATTTCGATGCGGCTTCGACCACCAATTTTTCGTTGCATTGTGCAAATATTCCATTTCCCATAAAAAAGGAAAGAAACAATGCTAATATGTAAGTTAAAGTCTTCATAACAAAGGTTTAATCGTTTGTTTTGCGTTTTTTCAAATATCGTATATCGGCTGTAATCATTAAGCCAAAATTATTTTTTCGTAACTGAAACCAAGTGTGCGATAAGGAATAATGCCAGGTATTACTTTTGCCTTTTCGACTTTTGGTATAACCTATTTTTTGACCATACGAAACTATCGATGGTGTTTCGTCAAAATCATCGACATCATCAGTATTAAAAGCATTTGCAGTATCTTTCACATCCACAAAAACCGAAGGATAAACACCTTCGACAGCTACAAAAAAACCATTTTTAGGAATGCTAATATGGAATTTCGACAAATCAACATTCATCCAACCACTTTGAATTGTTGGTTTTACGATTAGTGCTTCGCTCAATAAATCGTCGGTTGGTTTGCTTCCAACGCTATCGGCTTTGTAAATGTGAATACGCAAAGGCGCCGCAATATTCCCTTTTTTTGAAAGATACATTTGCACCGAATGTATTTCACCATTACGCTCTTTTTTATTTTCAATGAACAATGCCGTTTGTTGTCCGTGCGTATCGAGATATAAGGTTCCCATGGGGAAAAATCCATCGTTGCCAACGGTTTCGGTTCTGTAATCGCGAGCACAAATAATAACTGGTGCAATAGTTTCAGCCTTTTCAGATAGCAAGATGTTGTTTTGCGTTGACCGCAATAAATCTTTTACTGCAATACGTTGTTTGTTATAACCAACCGAAGAAATTTCGATTGAATCGCTCGTTTGTGTTTCCGAAACGGCAATTTCGAACAAGCCATTTTCATTACAAATAACTCCTTGATTTATTTTCAATAGCGACAAAGAAGCAAAAGGAATTGGACTGTTTTTAGAAGCTTCACCAACTCGCCCTTTGATTCGATATTCGCTTTTAAGAACTTTTTCTTTTCGTAAAATAATATTGCTTTGATATTGTAGCCATTCGATCTGATGGTTTTGAAAAACCTCGTTTAAAACAGTTTCAAGTTTAACATTATCAGCTTTATAAGTAATTATTTGATTTTCAGTAAAAATATCGTTGGTAAAAGAAAAAGAAACTCCCGTTTTATCGGCAATTTGTTTTATGGCATCGTTCAATGAACTATGCGAAACATTGATGCTGATTTTCATATCAAGCGAAAGCTGTTGTGCCAAACCGAAGAATGGCAAAACGATGCAAAGTGCTATGTTGAAAATCGTTTTCATTTTTATTTCAATCTATATCCCACACCATCTTTAACAAACTCATGACCAGTTGCTAATTCAATATTTTTAAGTACTTCATCAATTTTTTTATCGTAAAACTGACCCGAAAACTTAACCGAATCGAGTTCGGAAGAACTAAGTGACACCTGCACTTTATAGAATTCAGACAGCTGACCGGCAACCTTATTCAATGGAGTTCCAACAAACGTAAGCATGTTGGTTTGCCACGACAAATCATTAAGGTTATCGTTATATTTTTCGGTAACCGAACCTGTTGTTTTATCGAGCGTTCCTTTTTCGCCAATGGTTAGAATAACCTGAGCCGAAGCTTGTGAAAAAGCAACTTTCCCACGATGCACACTTACCGTAATTTCTTTCTCATCGGGTCGAGCACGAACAATAAAAGCAGTTCCAAGCACTCGGGTTTGCGATTCTCCAGCCTTTATTACAAATGGCTTTTTAGGATTATGATTCACATCGAAATAAGCCTCACCCTCGAGTGTGACAGCACGAACGGTATCGTCAAAATGTTCGGGATACGTAAGTGTTGAATTCTCGTTAAGTGTAACATTTGTACCATCTTCGAGCACTATCGATTTTTTTTCATGTACACCTGCGTGAAATATTTGATAACGCGATGGTGTTAATTCGTGTTTTAAGTAAACACCCGTTGCTATAAAAATAATAGCCACAGCGGCAACTTGTAAAAGCAATTGCAATGGACGTATTTTCTTTTTCTTTCCACCAATTTTTGCCGAAACCGTTTTAAGGGCTTCTTCGGTATTAGGTTCAAAATCGTTAGCCATGGCTTGTGTCCATAGTACCTTCATTTGTTCGAACGCTTCTTTATTTTCGTTCGATAGGTTTTGCCATTTCTCGAGCTCATTCCGTTCTTGGGCGGTAGCCTCTCCGCTCAAGACGCGGGCAATGATCTCGTATGGTAATTCTTTATTCACGTTTTACGTTTTTAATTTGTTTGAAACATTTTGCCTGGTTTCAAATGTAAGACAGAATCGAATATGGTTTACCCCCAAAGGATTTTTTTTATTTTTTAAAAAATGATAATATTCGATGTATCCCGTAGAGACGCAATTTATTGCGTCTCAAAAATTGGAATAAAATATTGTTTTCAAAAATTGGGATAAAAAAAAGAGACGCAATAAATTGCGTCTCTACGAAAAACATTAACCTATCTCTCTTTTTCTTATTGTTTAACGAAGGTCTTTATAATTGTTTGATTATCTGAAATCATTTTAATGATATAAAATCCTGAAGGAAGATTTGCTACTGAAATCGTTTTTTCAGGATTATGTTTATCTATGACAAAAACACCATCAACATTTATAATTTGAATTGTTTTAAATATTTTATTGGTACTTATCGAAATATTGTCGCTAGCAGGATTTGGATAAATCACTTCGTCGGTATTAGCAGGAACGTCTGTTACAGAAGTAGTTTCTCCATTTTTCAATGTAAAGAATGCTTGTGAATTCGAACCATTCGTAATATTCACCGATTTAGTCCATTTAGTATAACCAGGCATTTCAACATATACATCGTAATTGCCATCGGCTAAATTATTGATCGAGTAATTTCCATCAAAATCGGTTAATCCATAGGCTACAACCTTTCCATCTTTCATTACAATAACTGTCATTTGCAATGAATATAATGCTTTTTGCTTGCTAGCAAAACTGGTGTCTTGTAAATCAACTGTTCCTGAAATAGACCCTGTTCCCAATGTTGATACGTCTTTTGGAACTAATGTTAAATCGAGTCCCATGATTTTACCTTTTAAATCGATTACCGAAGCATCTTGCCATTGAATAGCATTAACATAATAACTAGGTACATAATTATTTTGGTTTGCCGAAGGTAATGCTCGAACTAAGTATTTTGTCGTTTTCAACCATTTAAACGTAAATGTTCCATCGGTATGAATACTATCAGCGGCAACAGCGGTATAATCTGCTCCATTTTGTTCGAATAGTTGAACAGTTCCATTACTAAATGGATTTCCACCAGCATTTACAGTTCCCGAAATAGAAGGAAGTTTAGGATCTTTAATATTAAGATAGGTATTGCCTATGCTTGAGCATTTTTCAACAGTATCAGTAAGTGTGATATAGATCATATACTTACCAATAGAGTCAAATGGAACTAACACAGAATTTCCTAAACCATAATCAACCCAATCGCGATGCCAGCGAACAATACAATTCGAATTTGGAATTGAATCGAGATATAGTGTTTTTACAGCATTTGAATCATAATTAAACTCATGAATTGTTGGGAATTTTGGAGTTTGATGTAGTGTTACATTTACAGTATTCGAAACTTTCACTTTACAAGCATTATTGAACACTACAGTATAATCGACAGTATGTGTTCCAACTTCAAGAGCTGTGTATTGTGCCCAAGAATATAATGTATCAACAGGTTCAACTCCTTGAGGAATATAGCTGTAATGATATTGTATAGCCCAACATTCTGGTACCGATTTTTCGGGGGTACAAATTGGTATATTTACAGCTTCCATTGCAATTTTAGGACAAGAGATATATGAAGTATCTTTTATGTAAAGGGTAAATCCTGATTCGTTGCTACTACATTTCGATATCGTATCAGTTATAGAAACAGTAAACGGATAATCACCTATTGTAGAAATTCCATTAACGGTTATTGTATCTCCCAAAAACATTATTTTACCATAACTAGGACAATACCATGATGCTTTACCGTTTTTACCCGATGCTTCATCAAGATATAGTATTTTATCTTCATTTACTTTATAATAAAAATCATGAACTTTTGGAGCCGATGGCGATTGAACAAAAGTGAAACTTGTATCTTTCATAACTGCCGACACCTTGCATCCATTATTAAATGCAACAGTAATACCAGTATCAACGTGTAATATACCTACAACTCCACCAACATATTTAATTTTATAATTCACAATTGTGTCAATTGGATTTACATTTTGAGGTTTGTAATCATAAGTATATGTTTTTGATGATACTACAGAAAGTAGAGACTTATTTGAAGAACATACTTTTGCTTGAACAGGATTCATCTTTATTATTGGGCAAGTATCTGTTACCGATGGAGTAATATGGATAATCATGTAACACCATTTTTTACCATGCACAACAGCCGAATCAAGATATAAGCTTGTTCCATATATCATTGAAGAGTCTGCTTTTATAAAAATGATGGTATCAACGCCTATTTTCTTAGGTTTAAGTGTGTATATAAAAGTGCCATTTTCGAACACAGATTTTTTTAATGAAATTTGTGAAACGGTATCCATAGCACCAACTAAAGACTCTTTTTCAACATGATATGAAAACCATGGTCCTGAATCAGAATTAGTATATCCTAAACTATCGTGTGTTACAGTTGAATATATCGATGAAAATACAACAGAATCGTGAAGGCTAATAAAATACGTTGTGTCAAGTTTAGAACTTGGCAATTTATTGGTAATATTCACTTTATACTCAACATCTTCGGAACACATAACATCACTATCGGAACCCGAAAAAATAGTATATGATGTATCGGGTTTATCTATTTTCATTGAAAAAACGGAACCATATTGTATGAGTTGATACGAATAACCTATCGTCCAATATGCATTAGCTTTATCGTTCTTTAATGTAATATACTGTTTATAGTAAGGAACATCAATTTGAGTAGGTGGAATAATTACTGCTATTTTTTTACATAAGACTAGAATATTCACTTTCACGGGCTTACTTACATTCGCTTTTATTGTTCTCGTAGCGTAGCAAATATTATCATATTTATATGTTAATGTTCGTTTATAAACATTTCCTGTAGCCAATTTTTTGGTAAATAATGAATCGGAATACCAAGTAATAACCCCACCATTAATTGAATCATTTACTGTGAATATAATTGTATCACCAACTTCATGAGTCAAAACAGATCCCAATGGAGAAATCTTTTGATTGTAGGTAATTTGAGGTGCAGAAACTAAAGAATTACCAATATGAACAATTAAACGTTTTTCAATAATTAAACCCGTAGGTGTTTGAGGATTTGAGTTATTATTTGTAGTCTGCCATTTTATAGTATCGACACCAAATTTTAAAGCTTTTAAGTTTAAAACTTTTCCAGTAGTAAATGATTGTATTCCATTTAAAATACCCAACGGAACATTTGCCAAATAAGTTGTTGTTGTATCAATAGCTCCAGGTAATGATTCACTGTGCAAAACATATCCATCCACTACAGTAAAATCGATTGAATCATTTAATTCTAGATATATTACTGTATCATTGGTATTTACAAATGGCAAATCATTGGTAACTGTAATATAATATGGAATAGAAGGGTATGGACATTTTTTATCGTTATTTGGATTTGCCAAAATTAAAAATGTAGTATCTGCTTTTGTAAGATTAAAGGTAAATGTTGCTGCAGTATCTAATGTAGTTTTAATTGAATTATTATTTGTAAACCATATAGCATTTTGATATCCTGTTTTTAAAGTTATAGAACCTTTGTAAAGTGGAACAGTTATTTTTTGAGGCATTGGAGGAGTGAATAGTGGACATGGCGACAATGCATTTATTTGTATTTCATTCGACTGACGCGAAAGATCATTATTAGATGGATTAAACGCATACATAATATACGAACCTTTTGTAAGATTAGTGGTAGGAATGCTAACCGCAACATCTTTCGCCGCAGTTACTTTTACACCCAAACCTTTTGAAACCACATCTTTCAATGTTTCAATTGCACGGGCAGTATTACTTGGAACTAAATAAATTTCACCATCGGCCGAACTTGTTGCATGTGCATTTGTTTCCAATGCTACTGTGTCGGTTGATGTGTTATAAATTTTTATTGTAGAACCAACAGAAAGCCAATCGTAAACTGCTGTTCCAGTCCATAGTTTTGGAGGATAAGTATCGTTTTTCCATTGATAAAGATTTACTGTTACTATATTTTTAGCATCAACTGGACCTTGAGTAATTCCATAATTATTTATAAGTTTATTAGTAAAATCGATAGTATAGCTATGTTGTTGTCCGTCGGCAATAAGTTTTATGGGCAATAAACCATCGGTTGCACGATTGTTTACTAAATCAACAACATCGGCTCTAACATAAACAGTTTCACCAGCTGGTATTGCAACACTAAATCGAACAACTGGATCGGCACTAATATCCCAAACTTCAGCACTCGATACTGGAGATACATTTGGTCCCCATGAATTATAATCGCCAGAATTAATTGTACTCGCCTTGGCTGTAACCGAATATGTTCCGATTCCCGAAATATTTTCCACTCTTGTATATAGATTATCGCCTCCAATATTTTGTGTTACATCTACAGAATTTACTGTTTTGTCAACATTAAAATTATCGATCCAACCATTGGCAACAGTTCTTCCCATAAGGTTTACAATTTGCATATTACTGAATGGAAGCAACTTTAAACCATTCAATCCTTTAACCGTATTTCCTGAATAGCTAATAGTTATAGCATCCGTTAGTGTAAAAGGTAAAGCTAAATTTATAAGCAAGGATTTATTATCGTTTGGATCAATAGCTATTGAAGTAATTGTATTTGAAGGTACGATAGTAAAATCGGTAAAATTTGTAGGTACCGACATTTCTGTATTACATTCCAATTTTATTTGACTATCATCAATAGAGGTATTTCCATGCACAACTTTTGTTATAGCAGGCACTGGGCAAAGCTGAATATCGTCAAAATACATAGTTTCGCTTACTGAAATAGCAATATCTGGTTCTAGGTCTATTTGTATTTCATTTAAATTGGTAGTTGTAGGTAATTGCGATGAAAAATCGAATGCTACATCTGTCCAAGTATTTGCTTTGGCAACGGTGCATGTTTGATTAAGTGATGTTGCATATGGTTGAACTTTATATTTATCTTGTAAACGAACACGAATTGCAGCACCAGCTTTCGAAACATATACACGCATTTTCAACACAGCATTTTTCAACATTCTTGCGTTTAAAGTACTGTCGGAACTTGTCGTTTTTGGCAATTCAGCTAATACTGCTACATATTGATTAGACATTGAAGAAGAAGAATATGCCTTAGTAAATTTACCAACAACTGATGTTCCTACAGGATCGGTAGTCGTTGTTGACATTGTGCCTGGCCCCCATGTTGTCCATTTATTTGCAAGCATTTCGAATGTTTCAATAGACTTACAACATGCACAAGGAATGGCATTTATTATTGCATAATCGCTAAATAAATTTGGACTTCCTCCATCAAGCGATTTTAAGCTTCCTTTGGTATACGATACCGTGATTTTAGAAGTTGAAGTAGCAATTCCCGAACCTATTTTTAATACCAACATTGTTGGGTCATTTGCATCGGCAAAAACAGCAAGTGGAGTTACCGAAGTTCCATTAACTTTTACCGAAAAATCTGACAATACAAATGAAGAAGCAAGCATTGATTTACTAAATACTATGCGAAGAGTATCGGAATAGATATTAGTTGATGCATAGGCAGGATAAGCACGAGCACATGCATTAACATCTTCAACAGTCATATTCGTAAAAGCTTCAAGCATTTTTCCTTCAACAGAAGAAATTTTTGAAATTGCTGAGTATGACACTTTAATGAGTGGATCTTCGGTTGGAACTGCCAATGACAAAGCAAGCGTTTTACCATCGTTACTTAATGCAACAGAATTAACTGCAATTGTAATTGGTGTACTAGCATTATTTGTTGTTATCGACCAACTTGATGTTGATGCTGTAACTGAGCTTTCATTTAGAGCTTTATTAAATGAAACATAAATTGTATTGCATCCTCCGGTACTGTTATTATAAGCCTTTAGAGGAGCTGGGGTCATATCCAAAAGATTTGGCATATTTCCACTCATAAGTAAAAGAAACAATAGCTGAGGCGTTGCTGTAGAGTACTGACTATTTGGACCTTCCGACATCGATGCTTTAGTCCATGTAGTATTTACAAAGTTTTGATATTGTGCATCAACCATTCCCGAAATACCCAAACCACCAGCAAATAATGCATTATGGTACGTTCCTTTAGTTGTGAATCCACCTGTTGTTAAACCCGAAATTACTGTTCCATCAAGATTATAACCATCAAAAGCATTTGATGGATCGCCCGAAAACGTAGTATTCGACCAATTAGCAATTGCTCCAGCAATATTTTTTGCATCCACATCGCCATACCAAGCATAGGTTTGAGCCATTCGCCAAGGCGTTTTTACTGCATCATTTAAAAAATAAGATTGATATTGATCACATGCAATACCTTCGGCATTTGCAATACTAGCACAAGCATCGCCAACATTAGAACCAACCCCAATCAAAGATCCATCGGGGAATGCCCAATCGGGAACTAAACCTGTGGTAGCATTTGCAGTTTTTTTCAATAATGTATATTGATTTTGAGCTAAAGTATGCCAAATATTAAAAACATCGAGTTTAGCAAAACTATTTAATGCAGCAATATTTGCGTTACTTGGACTAACAAGTGAGGTAATTTTATCATTTGCCGAAAGTTGAGGATAAGAAATAGTACCAATTGTATTTATTTTAGAAAGAAGTGATTTTGCTTCTTTCAAGTATGTTGAATCGTTCCATTGTTTAAACGCAAGAAGAAGTGCTTGAGCAACATCAATATCAGCACTAGTATTTGAATGCATTGAAGGATCAACACCTATAGCAGTAGGAGTGAAGTTTGTAGCTTTTGAATTCAACAATCCTTTTGAATCGACATTCGCTTTGTAATAGTTATACAATTTATCGAAACAAGCATGTGTTTGATTCATTGTATTATCCATATACACCATAATCAACATACCATAGCCTATTCCTTCAGATAGTGTTGCACTACCATCTTCACCTAGCACTAGATATTTAATTCGAGCTTGTGTTCCGCTTTCAACATAATATTTAGCTTTCCAATCGGCAAAACGTGCTTGTATAACAGTTGGATCGCTATTTGTAGCTTTTATTCCATAAGTATAGTTATAGTTTTGAGGGAATGGAAATGTAGCTGTTTGAGCTTTTGCAAACCACACAAAACAAATTAACAGAAGAGTTAAACTCAACCGATTTAGGGGTTTAGTACATTTTTTCATAATCTTGATTTTAGGGCTTTTAAAGTTTTTTCTTTATATAACTATGGTTTTCTTGAAACGTGACATTTTATTTTTTCGGCCTCACTTTTTTTATTACCGTAACAACTGTATCTTGAATAACAACAGGTTTTGGTTTCACATACACAACTTGTCGCACCGTTTTGATTGATTGAGGCTTAACCGTATCGACAACACTCGTTTGTGCTTGAACAGGATTCGTAACAACAAGATTCTGTGTTTGTGTTTGAGAATTTATATTTGATGCTACATTACTTTGAGTCGATACATTCTTAGTAGGTGTAGTAACAACATTATTATTTGCTGATTTATCAATTGAATGTACGGTACTCGAAACTTGATTTTGAATCATCTTTGTTTGTACATTCGTTTTTTCTTCAGAGTTTAATGTTGCTGCATTTTCAGATGAAATTGCTTGTGACATTTGCTGAGCAGTATCTACAAATAATTGAGCTGGAGCCGTTTTTGCATCAGCTTGTTTTACCTCATGTTGCAAAGCTGGAACGTTAGATTTATGATAGTGTTTATAAAGCTTAACCGTAGCAACAGTTGCAACGGTAGCAGTAGTTGCTGTTCCGCCAATAATTGCAATACCTGTAATTGAATTTAACTTTATAAGAGACAGTTTATAAAACAATCCTTTTTTTACTGCCAAAGCAGTTAGCGATAATGTTGAAACAGCAACGGGAACGGTATAATCGCTCAGTTCGTCACGAAACAGTTCGTCTATTTTATGTGATTCGTTTGTACTCATACTAATACTGATTTATGTACATAATGACATCGTATGGCTAATTTTTCTTTTAATTGAATGCGAGCTCTTTTCAATCGGGCTCTCGAAGCTTCTTCGGCAATACCAAGAACTTCGGCTATTTCTTTGTGTTTGAGTTGTTCTATGGCATAAAGGTTAAACACCAATCGGTTCGATTCGGGTAAAGATTCCAACATTGCCATTAGTTCATCTTTCCCAATTCCTTGTTTTTTTATCATGCCAAATAAAGAACCATCGTCTTCGTCCTCATATTCATCGGCAATTTCAGCAACATCATCTATCGAAACATTATTAAGTTTTTTTGCTTGTTTGAGATAGTCGATACTGCAGTTTACCATTACTCGAACCGTCCAAGCTTTAAAGCTTCCATCGCCTTTCCACACAAGCTTGTCGATATTGGTAAATACTTTAATAAATGCTTCGTGCATGATGTCTTCGGCCAACTCGTCGTTTGCCAAATATCGTAAACAAACGGCTTTCATATAGGGAGCCCAAGTACTATAGGTTTCATTGCGGATTTTTTCGTCTCGCTTTTGACAACCTTTAAGTAATTGTTCTTCAGTATGTTTTTTACCTATCGAAAAGAGCATATTATTATTTGTTTTCTTTATAACTGCTAATGTATAAAAACGTGACAGGTAAATTTTATTTTTTTTGAAAATATTTTTGAAAGAATATTATGATGCATTTTGAACTCACCCCTCAGACAAAAAAAATGTGCGAATAAATCCAAACTATGAATTCATTCGCACATTTGCAAATTAGAACGTTATTTTATTCGCCCCAGAACGAATAACTAAAGCCAAATAAGGCATTAAAACGTTGTACTGGAGTATAACTCCAATATTGATAGTTTTGAGCCGCTATATTGTTTAAATTAACAAAACCCGACAAACGTTTTGTGTAACGATATTCAACACCTAAATTAACATCAACAAAACCTTTTGCTTTCGTTTCTGTTGAAGTTGCAATATCCAATGCATCGCGGTCGCCAACATAGAAAACATCGAAGTTAACAACAATTTTATTTTGAAGATTGTAACGTAAGTTTAATGTTGTGATTAACGATGGTTTTTGCCAAGCTTTCGTTTGATTTTTCATTGCATATGAGAAATAGTCGAACTTGAAAGTCATATTGATTTTTTCGAGCTTTTTAAACCCTAATTCGCTATGAAAATTGAACACATTTGCGGTATCGCAAATAACAGAATACGAATTATCGGTAGAACCAGAATTTGCAACAAACATATGCATATTCTCGATTTGAGAATACGATGCCGAAAGATTATATGGCACAAAATTGGTTAATAATCCTTTAACACCGCCAGTTACATTGATCTTAGTATTTTCGGGTTTGATATAAATTCCTTCGGTGATATATGGATTTTCGGCAACCAATTTATCCATTCCGCTCCACATCGACTTACCATTGCAAGCTATATATGGGGTAAAAATATTATCGGCTAATTTATATTCAGCATACACATCGGGATGTAAATGAAACTTCTCGAATCCTCCCATGAAAAGTTGTGTTGAAAATCCAACTTTCCCCGAAAGTTTATCCGAATACATAGATGCAAATGGATTTAACATGATTTCAGTTGTTGGGGCCATTATATCACCATTATTTCCATGATATTCAACTTTTGCCAAACCACTTATTGCTTGCTCACCAAATAGTTTTTCGAGTTCAGCATCAAGTCCAGCATTTGTTTCGGTTTCCGATTTTGCGTTAAATAAAGCAAAGAATGGTTTGATATCGTAATTGAATTTACCCGAATCGAGATATAAGGTTTTAAGACCAACAGAAACATTTGCCCAGGTATATTGTTTTTGAATTTCTTTGCGAGTATAGACATTCGAACTGAATGGTTGATTGCCATAAGCATGATACATATCGTATTTACCACCTATTTCGCCATAAATAACTTTA
>Ga0302215_10000539_pt1 | contig 27916 bp, 23 predicted proteins | sample II_Fen_N3_1_FD_194580 | JGI IMG/M metagenome (GOLD analysis project Ga0302215, IMG submission 194580) | Peat permafrost microbial communities from Stordalen Mire near Abisko, Sweden - II_Fen_N3_1 | ecosystem: Environmental > Terrestrial > Soil > Wetlands > Permafrost | place: Sweden: Abisko... | reverse complement strand
GTTTTGCTCCAGAACCATAAGAATCAATTCGTATATTTTTCAAGTTTAGTTCCTCGAAATAAACATCACCACATTTCAAGAATATCGTTTCAAACCCTAATTCAAGAGCCTTATTGATTGTTTTTAGAGGTGTTCTTATTGATTTCCCATCATTTAGATCATTCCCAATAGAAGAAGATACAAAACAAGATTTTACCTGTGCGTTGATAACAAAAGTCCCAAACAGGACAAATAAGAATGTGTAAAACAGTTTTCTCACTTAGAGCTTATGAAACATGTAAACGAAAGTATTTTTTCATGAAAAGCATATAAAGCAGCGAAAACAGTATTAATACACAAAGCGCATACCAATAATGTGCATGGGAAAAGATTAAACCCACATTGATAGCCAATTGCAATGCCATATAAATGCCTGAAACCAAGACATGAGGTATTTTAAGTTCATTGGCTAATATTTGAAATAGGTGTTTGCGGTGTGCTTTAAAGATGTTTTCATGCAACTTCAGCCGATGTACAATCGTCAATATGCTATCAACGCCATATAATCCAAGAAGTAATATATAACTGAAATCTCCAGTCTTGATAATCAGCAATCCCAGTAAAAATACAATGATAAAGGCAATGGACATCGAACCTACATCGCCTGCAAAACATCTCGCTTTTTTCCTAAAGTTGAAGAAATTGAACACAAGAAGTGCCAATATGGCCAAGTACAGAAAATTCGCATCAACAAACGATGTTACATATGCATTTATGTACCACAAAACACCAACGACTACCAAACTATAACCGCCAGTTATTCCATTGATGCCATCCATGAAATTGTAAGCATTCAATATACCAGTACAGAAAATCAACGAAATCAACGTATAATACCAAGGCAGCTCAAACAACCCCCACTGGTAAAACATCAATCCCATTGCCACAATATGGATGCAAAGCCTTAACCATGAAGGTCTAGGCTTCAAATCGTCCGCAAAACTAATTCCAGCAATTAATGTAAGTCCGCTTAAAAACCAAGGGAAATTAAATTTGAAAAGTATAAAATACAACACCATTCCAAAATAGAAAACAACACCTCCACCCCTCAACGTAACAATTGAATGCGAACTCCTTTGATTGGGCTTATCAATGATATTCAGACGATTTGCCAACTTGAAATATCCAAGTTCGGCCAATAACAAAATCAAGAATGCAAAAAAATAAATCATACATTTTTACCCTTAAACTGAAAACTGCCAAAAGTCTTTTCAAAACCCACTATTGCAGTAATCGGCATTTTCTCAATTTGAAGCGCTTTCTTCAATTTTTCATTCGAGACCACATAGTTCTCCGTCAGATTTTTCAATCGTTCGCTATTCAACGGAAAATGCATCCAGGTGCCCAACCTTGCGCATTCTTCCATGAAACGCCTGTCAATCTTCCAAATATGACTTTTTTTACCCATCGACTGGCACATCAATCCAATCAACTCATTTGTTGAAAGCGCTTCATCGTCACCAACATTATAGATACCCGAAGGCACATCTTTCAATATAAGCTGATCAATGACAAAACACAAATTATCTATTGAAGTAAACGAGCGTCTGTTTTCAAACGCCCCCAATGGCCAAGGGAACCCCTTCCTAACCATTTGGTACAACAAATTCAGATTTCCTTTGTTCCCTGGCCCATGAATCATACATGGCCTTACTATGAAAACCGATTTTTCTGACGTGTTTGGTAAGTTCGCCAGAATATAGTTTTCTGCAGCAATTTTTGACGCTCCGTAAGGCCCTTTTGGATTTGGTATGATATCTTCAGTCAATGTCTCACCCACAACGCTATCAGCCGCTGCTTTAACAGAACTGAAGTAAATAAATTTAGTTGCGGTTGACTTTAAAAAATAATTGTAGATTTTCTTAGTAAGCTCCGTATTGATTTCAAAATAGACGCTTGCCTCAGATTGACTCTTCGTATCGTGAGCTTTACCAGCTAGATGTATGATCACGTCTGAATCAGGAAGTGCCTCTTTCTCCAATTCCTGCCAAGTATACGTTTGCCGAATACATTCTTGAACTTTTGAAACGATATCCAAACCAAGGATGCAATGGTCTTTAGATAACGATTTAGATAAATTTGTACCGACAAAACCATGAACTCCAGTTATAAGTATATTCATCGGAATTCAATAAATTTATTGCTTAAATATCTCAACTTTCCATTTATACATACCATCACACGTATGATGTATAAACCATTCCTTAGATGTGAGATATTAATACTATTATTATTTCCCTGTTCAGTTTGAATGATTTTTCCATCAGAATTTAAAATGCATTTTGAAATTATATCTCCAGGACAGAAGAAATGCAATTCATCTTTAGCTGGATTTGAAAATAAAAATAAATTGTCATTTGATTCGTCAATCAAAGTATCCGTATAAATTTGAAGTCCTTTCAACACCAATTTGACAACATTGCTTTTTTTAAGGTCGGTGGTTATTATATAGTGATTTTCGGTCTCAGAAATCTTTGTGCCTTCATTTAATATCTTGACATTGCTTGAGATAATTTTGGGAATTTCAATGCTTATCATTGAAGAATCTTGATATTGATATTTCTGTTTGTTGTAATTCCGGATGACTAGCCACATCGTATCTAGATTTTGATATTTCTCCAACGATAATTCATGATAGAGATTCTCATATTGACCACCTTCTTTAATGGTTGCAACCCATAAATCTCCATTGTCGGCATATTTCTTGACACTATCAATGGTTTGAACGAGTAATGACTCACTTGTTGGTACATACCCCTCATTATCCAATCCATGCCCTGCCAACAAAAACATTGTATGATTTTTTACAGAATTTTTTAATTCAGTCATCATTTCATACAATGAAGATGAACCAGTCGTCAAAGTAGAATAAGAAAATCTGGTACGATTAATTGAAGAATACTCTGAATAATTTCTTATATAAGAATAGTAATTAAAAGTAATTCTGGTACTTAACTCCGATTTTAAATGCCCGGGTTCTGCAAAACTTAAGCAGTGAATACCAAATACGCTATCAATAATTTGTTTTGATCTCCTAACCTGAAAATCAATCCCTATACTATCCATAACAGATAAGTCCGGATGATTTACTGAGTGACTTCCTACTTCGTGTCCTCTTTTTATAATGTCTTTTAACGAATCAACATACATTCCTGTTGTGATTACAAAAAAAGAACCTTTAAAGCCATAAGTATCTAAAATATGAGAAATCCTTGCATGTGATTTATTATTGTCATCAAATGAAAAGTTCAAACATGTTTTTGCACCAAATTTCCATGGACAAATCTGAATGTCTTTAAGTTTGAATTGTGATGTTACATTTTGAGCATCATTGTTAATGCCTTGAGTATTTCCATAGGCTTTAGATTGCCATGAAACATCGAGAATCAAGCAAAAGATAATGGAAAGAATAAAAAGAAGCTTTCTCATCGAAAACGATCTCGTGTTTTCTTAAAAGTTCTTATGAATGATCTTGAAATTTTGAGCGTTAACCTTCAAAAAATAAATGCCAGCAGGAAGTGATGAATCAAGATCTTTAACTTTAATATTTTTTTGGCCTTCAACCATTCCATTATAAATTGAGTTTACGCTCTGTCCTAAAGCATTATACAACTCTACTTTAACTGGCTGATTTGAACTAGATTCAATATCTATATTAAATTCACTTATAAAGGGATTGGGATAAGTTTTTATTTTAAATGTTGGATCAACTTTTTTATTAACAATATCCGTTGTTAATACCAGCAAATCAACCGCTTTAGTTATTCCTGACTGAAAAAGGACATTTGATCTGAGTGATACTTCAGAATATCTATAAAAGACATCAATTGAGGAAAATTCTCTTCTGCGACTTGAATCATAAATTCTAAATTGTATGGAATTGCCATCTTTAAACCCATTTCCATTACCATCATCTCCAAAAGCAACAATTCTAAGTAAACTCGAATTTGGAGTTTTATTTCTTATAGTATTAGCACCCACACAAACGTCACCGTCAAATGCAGCAATCTCGTCACCCCATCCCAATTCCAAACCATTCACGCTGGCACTCATCACATCAATATACATCTTATTTGTATATTCAAATGGCTTAGAATCAACAAATGAATAGGTTGAATTGAAATATCCATTCAATTTCTTAACTGTCACAGTTGTCCATGTAGTATCCGATTTAAGTTTACCATCAGAAACAATCAAACCAAATCGCAAGGGTGTTTTTTCGTCTACATATGGTGCTTGGAAATAAGGGAAAGCAGATTTTAGTTCATAAACATCCAATCCTTTGGGAGTAACCCATTCATAGTTAAGTTTATCTCCATCTTTGTCACTTGATCCTGAGCCATCCAACGGAACCCAAGCTTGTTCAAATACCTCAATATTCTTATTGACTTTTGCTACTGGAGCCTTATTAACCTGTTTGACAGTAACATTTATTTGATCTATTGTTGAAGTTAGTGGGCCATCGCTAACAATTAAACTAAAAGTATAGGTGGCATCTTTTGTTACTTCAGGGGCAAAGAAAGTGGTTTTGACACTATCTGTAGAACTCAAAGTTATTGATGAAGGTGCAATCCATTTGTATGTAATAGGATTCCCTTCAATGTCATAAGAAGCACTAGCATCTAATATAACATTTGAATTTTCATCAACTGAAATATCCTCACCAGCATGAGCAATTGGAGGTAAATTTAGGATAATCTGGTAAGTAGTGTCTTTTTTAAGATCAACAGTTAGGATAAAATCATTGGTTGCTTCTTTGATTTTTATGTTATCACTTAATCCTGAAATGCTACTTGCTAATGTTTTTGAAATTTTAAAACAGACAAGCGAAGAGTCAATTAGATTGTATTTTTCTTTTAAGTAATTCTTGAAAAATACAGTTAAAGTATCACCACTCAACTTTTTATCAAATACTATTTCATGATACAAATCCTCGTATAATGCAGCTTCCCTCATAGGTGCAACCCAAATATCACCTCGATCAGAATATTGCTTTATTGTATCAAGTGTTGTATTCATTGCTTCTGGAGTTGAAGGGACATAGCCTTCTGTTCCCAAACCATGACCACTTAAAACAAACATTCGACCAGTTTTCATTGCACCCCTTATTTCTTTTGCAAGTGCAGGCAATGTAATACTGCCACTTGCAAGTTGTGAGAATGCCCAATTAACTCTCAGTACATCCGAATATTCAGAATAATCTCTAAAAAATAGATAATTTCTTATTGCAATCCTTTTACTTTGATCAGTCCTTAAATGGCCTGGTTCTGCAAATGTCAAACAATTTATTCCAAAAGTTGTTTCTATTAAAGCCTTAGAGTAGGATAATTGATATTCGATCTGTGAACTATCCAAAGTCGTAAAGTCTGGATGATTATATGAATGACTTCCAATCTCATGACCATCTTTAATCATTTCCCTAATGGAATCCTTATACATGGAACCTGCAATAACTACAAAAGTGCCTTTGTAACCATGTGCATCTAGAATTCGAGCAATTTGATTGTGAGATAGATTATTATCGTCAAAGGAAAGACTTAAGCAAGTTTTTGCATCATTCTTCCATTTACAAATGGTAGTCAACTTAAGCTTTTCAGATAATGCATTTGTGATTTCTTTGTTTGAAATTTCGAGTTTGCTTAATACCGCTTCTGACTGACCAGATAATTTTGGACAGAAAGGTATCAGTGTATTCAATAAAATAACAAGGGTGAAAAATCTATTCACTTTAAAACTCTTATCAATCTCGATTTAAAAAGCATTATCTACCAACCCGTAAAACAACGAAACCAAAAAAAAATACATATTAGTGCAAATATTGTAAAAAAAACTAATATTTCAATACATTGATTCATATTCTACTACAATTTTTTTCCAATTATAGGAAGCACATAATGATTCTGTTGGAATTAAAATTGAATAATCTTCGATTTTATTTATACTTTCTTGTAATAGGTCAAACGAAGAAAAAAACATACCTTGATTGTCGAGTGTAAATCTATTCTGGGGCTTGTCATATGAAATAATAGGCCTTCGTGAAATAACCATTTCAACCAACGATGGTGCTGTTCCGCATAAAGTATGTGTATGTATATAGGCTTTACACCTTCTTCTAAGTAAATCCAACTCAGGTTTCACATACAACCCATCGATAAGAATAAAATTCTTTTCTTGAACATACTTACTTAATACAGAAATACCATAATCGGATTTTGAAAAATTAGAAATCAAAACAAGGATGTTTTTTGAACCTAAAAAACTTCTACAGAGTTCCTCAAGTTGATTGTCCTCAAGAGATCTGCTAACAGATAGGAAATAATCACCTTCAATAAATGGATACTTTTTCCGTAGTTCATCATTCAACTCTAATGATGTATCAATTTCTCCTCCATATGGAACAATACGAACCTCAGCATGATGCTTCGGGGGGGTAAAGCTATCATAATATTGATTATCGAGGATAACATAATTCGAATACTTAAAACTTAGTCTAAAACAGAATTTCAAGTAAAGCTTTGAAAAATATCCAAATTTTGGCCTTTCCCATTCAATACCTCCAACATTTGCCACTATCCCATTTTTTTTAATTAATCTTAAGAATGGTATGATTGGCATTCCTTGAACTCCAAGTAATAGAAAACCATCTACAGCCAGAAAAGAACTCAATAAAGACCAGAAATCAAAGAAGAGACCTTGGAAACCTGCTGCTTTAAATTGCAACCATCTTACTTCAACCCCACTTGGAATAGTTATATCTTTAGGGCTGTCCGCTGAATTAAAAATTAAATACTCAATGTCTTCTGATTTTTCTTCAGCTAATTTCCTTACTAATTGATCCCAACCGCCATAATTTGCATATAAACCATGTGAACCTATAATAGCTATTTTTTTTTTCCTCATTTTAATTCAGGTATCCTTGGTAGTAATCGCGTATATATTCTTGAAGTGCTTCTCTCCAATCCCTCATCAAATTGGCATTCCTTATTTTTAATTTTCGATTGTCCAATCGCTCGCAGGGCGGTCTTTCTGCAAAATAGATATCCTTGAAATATTCACTCGTCACTACATTTATTTTAATTTTATCCTTAAGCCCTAGAATTAACAAAAGTTCTTCCGTTACTTCCAAACGGCTGGTTTGGCCACCACAGACCATGTTATATAGGCCCCATAATTCATTTTGAATCAGAAACTTTACATTTTTAGCAAAGTCCTGTGTATATGTTGGTGTACCATCTTTATCGTTCACAATATAAAGTTCATTTTTCCCATCTTTAAGTTGTTTCATGAGTTTTTGAATGAACTTTTTATCTTTCTTCGGGCCAGCTCCCATCATCCAACCTGCCCTGCAAATCAAATACCGTTTAGCATTCTCACAAACATATCTTTCACCCATATATTTAGAACGTGCATAAACACCTAATGGATTTGGCATATCCCAGTCATCATATAGATCCTTCTTGCCGTCAAAGATGCCTGCAGTACAAATATATAAAAGTGGAATATTAAGTTCATTAGAAATATAAACAGCATTTTCTACTGACATTGTATTGGTTCGATATGTTTCATCTGCATTTTGTTCGCAGAACTCCAAATCAGTATATGCACCTAAATGAAATAGATAATCTGGAGAGAAATTAATAACATCTTTTCTATACAAATCCAAATCTCTGAAATCCATAAAGCTTAACCAAGTATCATTTACGTCCTTATCAGTACATTTCAAGTCATATTCATCTTTAAATTGTTTGTAAAATGCTTCTCCAAGCATACCACCGCATCCGGCAATGTAGATTTTTTTTTTCATTTTGTATATAATATAAATTTACGTTCTCATTTTTAATATTTTGGCAGGAATACCACCAACAATACTATTTGGTAACACATCTTTTGTTACTATACTTCCAGCAGCTATTATACTATTTTGTCCGATTTTAACTCCATCGAGTACAACGACTCTTGTACCTAACCATGCACCATCGCAAATAGTTACTCCTTTTCTAGTCTCACCTTGTTTGGAAATAGGTAAGTTAATATCATTAAAATTGTGATTTTCAGAGAAAATTGAAACATTTGGCCCAAATATAACATTACTTCCAATTTGCACTTTTCCGCGAACTTGAATAAAACAATTTTGAGCAATCCCAACATTATCTCCTATGATAAGTCCTTCACCAAGATTACTGATGACTCCTGTACAATCTATTATTGTGTTTTTATGAATAGAAACATTGTCCCCTATTTTAATTCCATGTTTTGATAATGCATTAATTTCAACATAATCACCAATTTGCAAAGTCTTACCAACTGCTATTTTGTTTTTAAAAAGTATTCTGCAATGTTTACCCAAGAAAATCGCACCACTCGAACTTTTCAACCTGGTTTTCAACATACTTCCTCTAATAATCTGAATGCCTCTAGTTATTAAGATGCAGAATAAATCATGATTACTCAAACCTTCATCAATAGTATATTTTTCTCTTCCAAGTTTTTGAATCAGCTTATTTATGAATCTTTTCATCTGACATTTTTAGAATTAAATATTACATCATTAAATAAAGCTATAAGTTTGGTATAATGCTTATCCTCAGAACAATAATCATTTACCCATTTTAGACAATTCTCTTTTAAAACTTCAAACTGAGTTATATTTAACGACATGGCATATTCCATCTTTTTAGCAAGATCTTCTCCATTACCAGTATTAAATAAAAAGCCGTTGTAACCATCCTCTATTAATTCGGGGAAGCTTCCAATATTGGAAGCAATAACGGGAATACTTGCGAATTGGCTTTCAATTAGTGAGTTCGGCATATTATCATACCAGACAGACGGGAGAACAGAAAATCGGCATGCGGATATAGTTTTTAGTAATTCAGGCTTTTTGAGATTCCCTAAAAAATGAACATTATCAAGTTTTTCAATAATACAGTGATTTATTAAACCTTCGGCGAAAGAATTATTTATATCTCCAGCAATTATTACCTTGGGTAATATACCCTTCTCCTTTAAAATAAGTAGAGCATTAATAAAAATATCCACACCTTTATCAACTTCTATTCTCCCAAAATAACAAAAATCAATGTAATTTGTGTCAGTGATTTCATGAAGTCCTTTAAGATCACTTGTTAAAAAGAAAGTAGGTAGATGTACAATACTATTTTCTTTAAAGTAGTTGGACCCTTCAAAAATTCTCTTCATATAAATTGATGGGGTTACAATTGAGTCAATTTTTTTGGGAAATCTTCTAATATATCCAAATTTAAGGACAGAATAGTTTAGAATAGACTTTGACAAGCTATTATGAACACATTTATGTTTAATGCAACTTACATGACATATGAGACATTCTGTGCATACCTTATTATTTCTGAAGAATATGTTATTTGAGCATAGTAAACCATAATCACTTAATCGAAGTACTACAGGAATGCCAGCATCTTTACAAGCATCAAAAACAGCAATTGATAGTTTTCCAAAAAACTGTAAGACATATGCTACATCTGGTTTTTCTTCTTTTATTAGTGCGGATAAGTTTTTATATACATTTTTGTTATAAAAGTAATTTCTTGATATTTTGAATTTATCCTTTAAACTAATTGAACTATTTTTTGAATAACTAAACTGTGATTTATCACCTATAGGATCTACAAAATATTTGTTGTATTCAGTTTCAATATTTTGATCATAATTTGTCGAAAAGGGAATTACAGTATGCCCATTTCTTTCGAATAATTCTTTGACATTGAACAGATATCTTTCAGGTCCACTTACAGGATAATACCTATAATGAATTATTAATATTTTAAGAGGCATAAAGTTTGTATCATAAATTAGAGTAAACTTTGAAATAATCAAATGCACATTGCTCCATTGAATAGTTTTTCTTAAAATATTGAGTTATAAAACTTCTATCAAATACAGGATTAATAAGTATGGCTTTTTCAATTGCTTTAATGTAAGACACGATTTGTAAATCGGCTGATAATACACCAAAATTATCATTTTTAATCAGTTCAGGTATACCTCCAACAGGTGTACAAATTGGCATAATACCGCAAGCCAACGCTTCCAATAATGATATTGGAAGTCCCTCCCATTGTGAAGTCAAACAAAAGAAATCACTAGCATACAAGTAATCTGCAACATTCTTACGTTTACCTAAAAAAATAATGCCATTTTGAGATTTATTCTTTAATTCAAGTCCTCCAGATTCTTCAAAGCCATGTCCAATTATAACCAAGATTAAATGAATATCCTTCAATATTAATGCATTAAAAGATTCAATGAGCAATTCTTGGTTTTTTGCTTCCGCATACCTAGCTACATGAATAAATACAAAATCATCATTATGTTTTTTGTACGAATTCACTTCTTTTTCTACTTGTTCAAACTCTGAGGTTTTAATTGGCATTGTCCGTCCATTTTTAATCATTATGGAATTTGATAATCCATATAGATTTTCAAATGATTTTTGGCATTCATTGGAAATTGTTATGGGAATAATGAAAAATTTGTAAAAAAAACGGTTAATATGTTTGTGAATAGAATTGAACACATATTTCTCTGATAAACTGTGAATGGTGTGAACAAATCTTTTCTTTCTAAATAATAATGACGGTAAATACATGTAAAACAAAACATTTAAATGCCCATGTATAATATCAGGTGAGATATTCTTTATTATTCTAAATATTGAAACAAAGCTTTTAATATTCAAACCTTTTTTACAACCCAAATTAATATATTTTATTTTTGGAAATAATTCCGACTTATAAAAGATATTCTCAGGTATTTCTTCTGTCAATATAGTACACAAATAAATTTCATTTTCTTTTGATAGTTCATTGCACAAATCAACTAATAGTCTTTCGGCGCCTCCTGAACCTAATGAATATACAATTTGCAAGATCTTCATTATACTAGATCTTTTTTAATTAATTTTTCGGTTAAAAGCATTCCTGCTTCAATGGCCTTATCCATATTATAATACTCCCACTCTGCAAAGCGTCCTACTAAATAAAAAGACTTCAGATCTAAGCAGGATTTCAATTTTGATAATATGACGGGTGTTTGATGGGTATGGTATATATAAGAGTTTGGTTCGTAATTATACGCTAGTACTTTTGGTGAACCTGGCAATTTCACTATCTCAGCTGTTAAATCTTCTTCAGACAATAGCCCTGAAAATTCAATGGTACAAGTATTTCTAGATACATTACCATTATTGGTTTCTGCAAAGTTGCCAGTATAAATTATTCGATGAATCTTATATTTGCTTTCAGGGAAGTACATCCAGGAAAAGTCATTCTTATCAATTTCACACAAAACATTGCTCGTACCGTTTGATTTTAAAGCAGAAAGTTGATTCTTTATTTCAATTGGTATAATTTCATCGGATAAAATGTCTTTCAACATTCTAACATCTCCAGTATAAACAACATGATCAAAGGTCTCCTCATTGACAAACCATTGTTTATTATCACGTTTGATACTTGAAATCGTTTGATTAAATCGTATATCTAGATTTTTTGCCAATGTATTGGCCAGAAATTGTGACCCCCCATTTTTAGGATACCAAAACGTGCTATGAACCATTGTGGATTCTTCAGCACATACGATATTACTTGTCAAAATTTCAGGTATGTTTGGCATCGGAAGTTTTCCTTCAAGCCATTCAAGTGGAAGATCCCTTAGGTCCGTTTTCCAAATTTTATCATTATAGGGTTTGAAATAGATTGAATATAAAGTATCTCCAAAATGCTTTTTAAGAAAATCATCAAAATTTTCCGCCGATGTGTTATCATCAGCTTTATATACTAACAAGAGTTCATTCACAATATTTCCAATAGTTTTTTCATCTAACATATAGATATAATTCTCTATTGGGTAACCCAAAATTTTATCCGTAATGAATATTTTTGCAACACGCTTGATCTGGCTAAAATCCGATTTGTCGAATTTAGACCAATACCAGTCTAAGACTCTCTGAATACGTGAATTAAAAACGTGTCCACCAACTTTGTGAAACAAAACGCCATTTATTCTTGAACATGAAATTAAACCACCTGGTATTTCATTCTTTTCAAAAAGAACAACTTCAAAGTTAGCCTCCGTTAATAATTGAGCTGTTGAAAGGCCAGTTACACCCGCTCCAATAATTGCAATTCTTTTTTTCATTCTATTTTAGGAGTTAACTTCTTTTTTCATAACGGTGTAAAATTGTTTAATTTCTTTTGCGATTGAATCCCAACTTTCGCCACCATTAAAATAGCGGTTTTGAATTGTATTTTCCATCATTTTTAGTTTTGCTTCATCCTCCAATAATTCGCATATTGACTCCGTTAATTGCAAAGTATTCTTGGGTTCAATTAAAATCCCTGTTTTGCCATGATCTATCATTTCACTAAGTCCTCCCACATTGGTAGCTATCACAGGTTTACTTAGCCCGAATGAAGTAGAAATCACACCACTTTGTGTTGCATCCGTATAGGGACAAATTGTAAATAAACAACCTTCAATATATTGGGCTAATTCTCCAATGGGAATGAAACGATTTTGAATAACAATAAATGGCAATTTCTCATATTCTGTTTTATCAAAATAATATTTACCATTACCTGCAACTACCAACTTAACATTTGGGTGTTTATGATGTACCTCCTTCATAGCTTCTAGAAGGAACTCAATACCTTTATAGGGCGAGATTCTTCCAAAATAAAGAATGTAGGGGTTTTTATAGCCATTATTTTTTTTATTTGAGATAAAACATTTCATGTAGTTAAAAACTCCAAACCTAGTAACAAACACATTTTTTGATTGCAACTTGTAGCGTTCAATAAATTCATCTTTCTGAAAAGAATTAAAGATTAAAAAGTTCCTACAAATTTTTAATGCAATCATCCTATAAAAATCATCCAAAGAAGTTTCTCCCGTATGTGGAAGTGGATCATGCGTAGCGATAATTATTTTCTTTCTTAATAGATAAAAATATAACCTTGAATAATCGAACCAATTAGTTATTTGTAAAACATCTATCCTTAATTTAATAAAAAGAAAAAAGAGTTTGATGTTTAATATGATATTTGATAAAGAGTATCCTTTCTGACTTATACGATTTACGACAAACACTTTATCCAAATTGATAAATTCACTAAAAATATCAAGTTCCTTATAGATTGAAGCCTTATATATACCTGATTTTGGATATTGCTCTTTAATATTTAAGACTGTTGATCTCAATGAATAAGGTGCTAAATCCAATATGTAAAATAAATCCTCAATATTTTGTTTTTGAGCCGAAAGGTAAGGCAAATCTGAATCCATAAAAAAAGGACTCGAATATATAACAACTCTCATCTATACTTTAGTGATTAATGTTCTTACAAAGTTGATTAAATGGCCGATTATTGGATTTCTATATCCTCGACCATCAATAACACCAATATTTTGGAAAGAATCAAACGTGTGCATTCCTAAATTGTATTTCCAGGAATTGGGAAAGAAGCGTTTAATTTCTTTGAAGTCAAAAGTTCCATTTTCATTTTTTACCAACTCTTGAAATACTAAACCTCGTCCATAAGACCCGTTGCAATCTTGTGCTGGTCTTATTAGTTTTCCTTGTAAGCTAAATAAACGACCTGCTCCTCGAGCTGAAAAATCGGAAAAATTAATAGTTGAAGCCAATGAATATGGCCCTTTCCAACTATCAGATTCATAAATAGATAGTATATCTTTGTTTTGATAGGGGATTTTCGTTGAAATTAGAATGGGTTTGCCAAAATTCATCGATAGAATAGCGTCTGTAAGTGGTTCATGAATAATTACCGCTTCAGGAGTTAAGCTTTCTAAAACTTTATCGTATTTATATAACACCAACTTTCCTGTTTCTGAATTTTCAGGATATACATATACTTCATCATTTATCTTTTGAATTGCAGGGTATGATAAATGTGTATCAAGTTCAAGCAAGACTTTAATATCTAATAGTTTAAGGTTTTTTCTATCAATGACTAATTTAGAGATTCTGCCCCGATGTATAGGATCGTAAAATTCCTCAACAAGAACTTCGTATCGTGAATCAGAGACATTTAATATGAATGGATCTGCAAACCATCGGTCTTTATAATTGTGTTTGAGCCACTTGATAGTCAAATAATCTTTATTGAATAGTGTTTCATCAAATGAAACAAAACCAATATTCCATTTATTAAGAATAAGTTTTCTGTAAAATCTGAGCAACGCATTCTTCATTTTACCAACTTGAATTTTCTGAATATTATTCCAGTTGTATATTGAAACAATTCATAATAAAATGGTTTTTTATCCATTTTATTATAAAGTAGAAAAAAATTTGTTTTTTGAAGATCTTTCCACCATTCTTTAAAACTGACTGCTCCTTTGGACATTAACACGAAGTCGCTAATTTCTGGCATGACATAAATTTCCTTTGAGACTTCAAGACTTTCACTTCCAATCATCTCAGGTGATACATGGCTCAAATACCATATATACGGCAAGTTGACTCCAGCTGCAGTTATAGAATATGCATTTCCATCATTTCGGAAATTAATTTCCATAAAAAAGTCCTTTCCTTCTTTGTCTCGAATGAATTCGATGCTAAAAAGTCCAGAATAACCAAGCTCTTTCAGAATTGAACAAGCGCCTTTATAATCATATATAAATTGTCCAAATGGTAATACTTTCAAAAACCCTGTATTAGTATTTGACGGGCATCTGATTATTTGTGATATACCAGGTACTATTACTGTATCGCCACCATTAAGGGAGCAACCAATCACCTGATATTCAAACTTTTTATCAATATAATGTTGAACCTGAACATCCTCATTTGGAATGGTTTTCATCGCTATTTCAAAATCAATTCTATTAAAACAAACTTGAATGTCTGATTTTGACCCATTTATACTTTTAAGAGGCTTAATGATAACTGGAAATGGAATGTTATTACCCACAACATCCATAGAGTTCATTACGATGCTTTCGGGTATTGAAAAACCATGCTTAATAGCAAGCTCTGCTTGAATAGCCTTATCCATAAAGTGAGTAATGCGTCCCTTAGAGGAATTGGCATTAGGAATGTAGAACATCTTCGTGAGTTCATCACAAGCCAAATCTATCGCACTAGATGCAGTATCACTTGTACATATTAATACGGGTTTAAGGGTTTCGTCTTTGAATTTATCCAACAGAGTTTTTATGCCCTTTCTTTCATCATCAACTATCCAATACTTTTGAATATAGTGACTTTTAACGACAAAACTGTTCTTATTTGAAACGACGATAAGGTAAGGGCGTAGTCCTTTTTCACCCAATGCACGAACAACTCCCAAAGTATTGTGATGTGACCCCCCAAAAACAATAATTTTATGGCTTAGACTCTGCTCCATCAATACTGAATATTTTTTTTTCTGTATCTACTTTAATTCCAAAAATCCCACAATTTCTTGCAAATTGCATATCCAAATCACTATCTCCAATCATAACCGTTTTTGAGAAATCAATATCAGGGAAATCTTTTTTTGCTTGTATTGCCATCCCAATATTCGGTTTTCGGTTTGGATCGTCAGAATTTAACGCAGTACAATAATAAATTTTATCAATCCGACCAAAATGAAGCTCAATTTCAGCAATCATTTTTTGGTGAATCTCATTCAAAGATTCTTCTGACATTAGTCCCTTACCTACCCCACGTTGATTGGTGAAAACCAGGATATGTTTAAATTGCTTACTAAATTGCTTAAGAGCTTCTAAAACTCCAGGAAGGAATTCGAACTCATCCCAGGTTCTAATATAGTCAATAGGATTATGTTTATTAATTACGCCATCTCTATCAAGAAATAGGGTCTCAAATCCAGTTAATTCTAAAATCTTCATTTAAATAGAATTTTAAAGTCAACATTTGCCTTGGAATAATCTTCGGGAATGCCAATATCTATAAAATAATCATCATGAAGGAATCCAAATGATTGTCCATTTTTTACTTCAGGCTGTAAGACCTCCGTTTCAAAAGAGAATTTTTCAGGGACATTTTTAAAATAATCCGAATTAACATTTAGCAAATAAACACCACCATTTATTTGACCAACTTCATAATAGTTTTTCTCTTTAAAATCTGTGATCTGGTTTCTCTGATTTATATTGACTATGCCATATCGATCAAAATTCTGCATTGGCTTTAAAGCAATCGATAACATTGATGAGGTTGTAATGTGTTCTTGATAAAACAAATTGAGATCAATATTGAAAAACGTATCGCCATTGATAATTAACACTGTACTTTCCTCCGCTTTTTCAATTGCTTTTTTTATAGCTCCACCTGTTCCTAATGGCTCATCTTCAATAGAATAAGTTATTTCAAAAGGAAAATGATGCTCCTCTATCCAATCAGAAACAACTTTATGTTTATAGCCAAGTGAAAGGATAACTCGTTTAACTGGATACTTCTGAAGATATACTAAAAGATAATGTAAAAAAGGTTTATCACAAACCGGAGCCATGCATTTTGGAATGTCATAAATCACTGAACGCAACCTGGTTCCTAATCCACCAGCAAGTATAATGACTTCCATTATTCTTGAGGATTATAATCTTGAAAAAGTTCTTTTTCAACAATACAACAAATGATATGACCTATCAATATATGAGATTCCTGAATTCTTGGTGTTTCTGGTGATGGTACTTTAATGCAAATATCGGCCAAATCAGCCACTTCTCCACCAGAATCACCTGTCAGACAAATAGAAAAAATACCCTTCTCTTTACATGTACCCAATGCCTTTAATATGTTCATTGAGTTACCAGATGTTGTAATTCCAATAAACACATCCCCCTTCTTTCCTTGTGCTTGAACCTGACGTGCAAATAGCTTTTCATAACCATAATCATTCGCAATTGCAGTCATGACTGAAGTGTCCGTCGAAAGTGCAATTGAGGGTAAACCTGGTCGATCAAAATAAAACCGACTTAAAAATTCACCAGCTATATGTTGAGCATCAGCTGCACTCCCTCCATTACCCGCTAAAAGTGTTTTATTTCCTAATCGGTAAGCGTTGGTTACAATATCTGCAGCTTTTCTTATTTTTTCTATAAGTTCCGGATTGTCCAGGATCTTGGATTTAACATCAATAGATTCCTGAATATGGTTTATTATCAAATTAGCATTTTCCATTCTATTTTATTTATTGAAAATTTTCCAACCATGGGTTCCGCCATCACTAAACTGAAAATGCATAACTTGACCATTAAGTTTATTTAATGCATTTATAGTTGCAACTTTTTTTGTTGGTTCTACAACAAACATTATAAATCCACCGCCACCAGCTCCACTTACCTTACCTGCAATGGCTCCAGCAGAAGCAGCGACATCAAAAGCCTCTTGAATTAGCGGATTTGAGATCGCTGTTGCCATTTTCTTTTTGTCCTCCCAAGCTTGACCAAGGATTTGTGCAAAATCGTTGATATTGCCTTGCAGCAAAGACAACTTCATATCTATTGCGCTTTGTTTGATACGATGCATTGCTTCAATTGCAATCATATTTCCTGAAGAAGTATTTTTTTGTTGCTCCTCAATTATTCTTGCTGAAGAACGAGATGCGCCTGTATAATAAAGTACCATGGAAGCTTCCAGTTCGTCAACGATCCATCGCTTTATACGAAGTGGATTTACAATAACCATATCATTCTTCAAGAATTCCATGAAATTGAAACCTCCAAAAGCCGCAGCATACTGATCTTGTTTTCCTCCACTCAGATTTAAATCTTTACGTTCGATTTCGTAAGACAAACGAGCAATTTCATAATCACCAAGAGGTAAATTCAACCATTCTACAAATGCTTTAAGTATTGCAACAACCATTGTAGAGGAAGATCCTAATCCACTGCCTGCCGGAGCGTCTGAAAATGTTGTCATTCTGAATGACATGGGTTTAAATCCAAAATCCTTAACGATCCTATTATAAACACCTTTATGCAAATCAAGAACTCCATCAATAGGTAAACAACTTATTGATTTGAAATTCAAACTTGTATTTAAGTCAGTAGCGACTAACTCTATCGTATCATTATTAAATTCTTCTATCGTGCAGTATGCATATAGATTGATTGTTGCGTTTAGAATGAGCCCACCATAGGTTTCACTATAGGGTGAAACATCTGTTCCTCCTCCAGCCAAACCAAGTCTAAGTGGTGCTTTACTTCTGATTATCATTAGTATATGTTTATTTTAATGCATTAACAACATCGATCATTTCAGCATATTTTTTCTCACATTGAAGAGTTTTACTTTCTGCAAAAGTTTTCATTTTTTGACGTATTCCATTTTCATTCTCGAACACGTATTCAAATTTTTGAATAATATCTTCTGCTTTGAAATCAACTTCTTCACCAAAGCAAGCATCTGGTCTAATACCAAAACGCAAACCCGTTTCACTAATTCCACATTCTTCAAGTAAGCATTCAGACTTAAAGTCGTAACAAATACCGACTAAAGGTAATTGGTTTTTAATAGACAACAATTTGGAATGGAAACGCATACAAAATGAGAAATCCGCACTTTTAAATAAACTATTGATGCTTTCTAATTGGAATTGATCGCCAACCTTTAGTATGGTATAATTAGCTGTATTAAGAACTGGTATTAATTGATTGATCAAATAAATATCATCCGTTTTGAGAAAAGGTATAAAAGAAAGAAAGTAACCTTTATTTTGTAGGTAAATAATTACTTTTTGAACCTGACCAACAAAATTATCATATCTTTTTTTGTTGTGTGGATTGTTAAGGTCAGTTATTGGATAGGGTTGAGCCAGACAAACTAGAATATTTTTCCTTTTAAATATAGGCAACGACAAAGGAACACGGTCCTTATTAATCCAGATGATATCTCCTGAATTAAGCACATTTTTAATTCCAATTCTTTCCAGATATAGTTTGGAAACATTATCTCTAACAGTAATGAACCTTGCTTTTTTAAATAGGAAGTGATACAATAAATTCTTCAATCCTTCTTTGGGCGAAATACCAATTCCGAAAAATAGAAGGTTCTTTGGAATTAATATTTCCTTAACCAAAGTCACAAAAGTTCCATATGATAATCGTAATGATGGGAATATTCCACCACCATGATAAAAAATGATATTTGGTGTTTTTGTTTTTTTTTCGTTTGTAGAAATGATTACTATGTTTCTAATGGATTGGAAGTTTATAAAATCATTTTCTTCACCTTCGACATAGATCGTCCAATTCAGGGGGAGATTGTATAATGCTTCATTTAGTAGGAGGTCATCACCAATATTATCTTTGCCAAACCAACCCTTCAGTAAAACCTCTTTCATCTTATAATCACCCTTATTTAAACATTGATAAGACTTGAAACTTCTTTATGCTTACAACTAATAAGCCACTTATCACTAAAAACAATATTAATCTGATTATTACTGACAAACTATCTGGTAATAATAATGCTAAAACCATAAAGAGTAATAAAGCAATCAAAATCTTCACAAAAAACGATATATGAATTCTTCTATCTGAGAATTTAACAAGGAAAAACCAGCAATATGAAAATTGAAGCAAGCTAAAAATCAAATATGCCAGAGATAAGTTCTCAGCTCCAAATCTCGATCCATACCAAAGAATTGGGACAGAAATCAATGATCCAATAATTGTAATTTTACTTAAAGTACGCTGTTTATCCATTGCACCTAGTAAATTTGAAATCAAAGACAATAAACCAGTATTAATCACTAAAAACCAACACTGATAGGACATTACCATAGATGACTTAGCATATGCTAAGCCAAAAAGCAGATTAACGACTTCCCCTCTAAAAAGTGTTACAGTAAAGGCTCCAAATATTCCAATTATCGTGAAAAGAATAAATGCATTTTTAAGTTGTTTATAAAATCCACCCTTATTACTAACATACAATTTTGAAAAATGCGGGAATAATGTGACTAGTGCTGTACTAATTACAATTGATAATGGAGATAGAAGTTTATTTGAAACATTAAAAAACCCAACTTCTGTGGACGAAGAGTTTGCATTTAGTAGTAATATGGGTAATTGTGATGTAAGAAGTGAAAGTAAATACATTAGATAATAAGAGGAACTATCCTTTATTAGGACTCGAAGCTCAGGCATTACATCTTTTTTTTCGAGCGGACCTTGTAAGAAGTTATATCGCCTTGAATAGGCATAATAGAAAATATCTTTACAGAATTGAAATATTATTTGTGTTAAGAATATCAACTCAAGAGTGAAATAGCTTCTTGGAAATATATAGATACAAGTAACCCAAATAATATTAAAGGCAAAATTGATATAGCCAGACGACTCCATTTTTTGATTTCCGAAAGCTAGATTTTCCAGAGATTCCCAGAAATTCAAAGAAAATAAGCTAGCAATCATTAATAAATCAATCGTTGAAATATTTCTATTATGCAAAAACTGATAAATCAACAATACAATGGATGAGACTATTACACCAAATAATCGTCCAATCAATGAAGAATAATATACAACTCGGCTATTACTTTTATCCCTGGCAATTGTTCTTATTACAATTTGTCGCAATCCTAATGCAGCAATAACTTGAAATATTGATACAGTTGCAATTATTACTCCATATTGACCATATATATCGGGAGCAAACAGTCTGGCAATGCGTATTGTCGCAAACATGCCAAGAAGTTGTGACAACCCCGTGAAAAGTGTTAATGAAGAGAAACTCTTTACTAATGAACTCATTAATTCGCTATGTCAAATTAGATAAAATGATACCAAATATCAGATGGTACATAATCGTAATCTTGAATTTTTCTTTTACTGATTTCTTTTGCTGGAACTCCTCCAACAACAGAATAATCTTCCACATTTTTTGTAACAACTGAACCAGAAGCTACAACTGCCCCTATACCGATAGTTACCCCCGGTAATATGATACATCTTGAACAAAGCCAAGCATAATCTTTAATTACAACCGGTGCCCCGACAGAACAAAAATGGAGATCATTATAATCATGATGTAAAGACCATATCATTACATCAGAAGCAATACATACATTGTTTCCAATGGTTAACCCCCTTCTATCATCCAAGTTTACATTATAACCAATTGAACTTCCTTTTCCAATAATCAATTTATCAACATCCCAAAACTTACACCCTCCATGAATGGGTACATGTGGAGCAATTTTTGCGCCATAAAGTTTAAGAATACAATTCCGAATATGTTTAGAAGGGAATGAACTTAACATTGAATTGAGGAAAAACAATTTAAAGGAGGAGCCGTTAATATCAATTAACCTTCTCAATTTTAAATAATTTTTTCTGCCACCAACTATAAATTCAATGAACTTTCTAATTAATTGCTTCATAGCATAAACAATTATAAAAAAAATTAGGCAATAATATTTTGATTTTTCAGGATCGATTTTAACGATTGAATTCTTGATGAAGTATAGTGTAATGATAAATAGTCACTATAAACTTTCATAGAGGGATTGGGCAATTGCCTTAACCGATTCAATTCTGATTCAAATATATTATAATCTGAAATATCAACTCCGAAAGACTGTAAATCATAATAATCCGTATCCGGATTTATTGTATAATGAGCCATTATTAAACATCCGTTTGAAAGACATTCGAAAAATCTCGGTGTAACTTGATTATATCCATTTGCACCTTCTTTTGCTTCATCACAACCAGGAGTGGAATAGAATACTATTTTAGCGGATTCAACCATTTTCAAATAGTTTTCACGACCTATAGCATCACCAACATAAACACCTTTATTTGTCATGAATTGACGGTTGTTAATATCCGCAGTTCCATATACATAAATAAACTCAGGATGCGTTTCACAATACTTATCTAGAAATCTAATAAAGTATGGATTATTTCGTCCAATCAAAACCAAATCCCATTTTTTTTCAAAATGCTCATTACCAGTAATTTTATATTTATCAGGATAGGATAATGGCCAATGATGAATTTTAAGTGGGCAGTTTTTGGATTTTAGGAATTCAAAAACTTCGGCGCTTGAAATCAAAATAAATGGAACGTATTTATAAGCTTCATAAAAACTTGGCAACTCTTCCTCCTTGAGCCAAAAGTCAATAATAATTGGGATGACACTTTTATTTAACTCGCAGTCTTTTTCTACGGAAACAGTCATAATATACAGAAGCGATAAATCTTTTTTGCTTTTAAAAAGATTATAGATTGAGGTCAATCTAAGTTTATTACATTGTTCTTTTATCCATAAGGAGACTCTTGAATCTATATTAATAAGCAAACCAAGTTCTTCAGCTAGGATATCCTCCCATTCATATACCAAATGCCAGCTTGATTCTTTTCTATATCCTCTTTTTGAAATGATTTTATTGACTCTCATTATATACTAATGTCTTTATTTCTAAAAATTTACGCAAACCAAAATAAACCCCAAAAAGAACACCGAATTCTGCAAATGTTTCATTGGAGAGTAGTTCAGCGAATGTGAGGTAAAATTTGAAAAATAATTGAGTTATAAAGAAAGCTACCAAGCCATAATAAAGAATTGTTTCGATTTTATAGTTCTCATAGATGTATTTTGGAATGATATTCAACTTAAACGATCTAAAAAGTACAAAAAATCGAATTAAATAAATTGAAATACCCAAGAAGCCATATATTGCAATGGCACCCAATAATGCCAAATCATTGGCCCAAAAATCATATTTATTAAAAGAATCCAGAATTACCGCATTATATCCAATTCCGATTATTGGGTTCGCTAAAATGTAGGATCCTAATATTGGTAATTCAAACTCTTTCCGAAAAGTCATAGAAGAATCGTTCGTATTGCCATTTAGAGCGTCAAATGTGCCTGAAAAGGTATTAAATACGTTGGAAAATTGCTCATTAAAAACAATGACAATTACTAATATTGAAAAAATAATACCAAGCAAATTTGATAGTTTTATTTTTATCCCATATTTCTTCTTTATGAAATATAAGCAAAGGATTCCACCTAGAAAAGTATAGGCAGTATCCAGTCGTAATAGTGCTGTAAACAAAACACCATAGGCTAAAATTGAGACTATTAACATAAGTAATCGAATGTTAGCTGGCTTAAATCTTATAAAGAAGAGTACAGGAAGAAAGTATCCGATAATCTTTATAACATAACAGAAATCCCTGGTTTTTGCCCTTACGATATCACTCTCCATACCCCTGTTGGCTTCTGTAATATCAATGATTTGGTATATTTTCAAATAGGAGATGTAATAATAAATATAGGTAATTAGTGCAATTATTAGTATTGATAAAAAGAAATTCTTTCGATCAGTTATAACAAAAAAGTATGCTGGAATGATTAACCAGATGCCAAATATTTGTCTAACATTACTAAAAATATTTCTTATAATCCCCGCCCCACCCGAATCCGCAAATGCTATGAATTGGTACAACATAAAAAAAAATGATGCTATAAGCATCTTTTTTAAATATTTGTCTGATTTAATCAATCTTAAGTAAGTAGGAAACTTCAGAAAGACTGAAGTGAAGCTCAATAATAGAAAAAGAATTTGAACAGAAACATATTTCAATGAACCTGTAGGCTCAATAATAGGAATTAAGTAGAGTATAAATGATAATGAAGGTTTCAAGAAATAGAGAAAAACACCTATAAATAGTATAAAAACCATAATTAGCATTGAGCCTCCGGTTTTCCCAGATCCCGCAGTTGAAAGTGTTATTATCAGATATGACAACACTAACAGTGAGATACCGATGGTATTTATATTTTCTTTTATTTTTAGCACAACTTGCTTTTTAAAATACCGACCTATTGATCTGAATTAGTTGCTTGACGTTGAATTTTCATGCCATTTCTGCTTGAAATTCTTGTAAGAACTTTTTCCATAAATGAGCCCCACACCAACCATACCACCTAAAAACATCCAAATTATTAAAATCAAGGGGCGATTAGGTTTTGTACTCTCAGAAGGAATAGTAACAGGTTCAACAACTGTAAACATTGGCGTTTCTTTTTTAACTTGGATTTTTGCCTGTTCAAGTTGTTTGGCCAAATCTTGGTACACGCTATATGCAATTGTATATCGAGTTTGTACTCTATCCCGTTGAACTGTTGATAAACCGCTTGTCAAGTCTCTATTTCGGTCCGTAACAGAAGCCAAATCAACTTGGACATTTTCGAAATCAGCTTTAGCAACATTAAATCGCCCTTGAATAAAGTTCAGATCAGCACGAGTCTTTTCAATCTTGAAATTAGTTATGTCTCTTTGGAGAAGTTCTTGTGCTTTTTTGGCTAATTGCGCAGTAGCCAAGGGTTCAGTCATTTGAACTGTAAGAGTTAATATGCCTTCCTTTTTATCTGCATCTAAACCAATCATATCATCCAACAGTTCCTTGATTTCAAATTGCATTCTGGTTAAATGTATTGGTAAATTTGACTTTCCAGATGGAACTGAAATCTCATTTGGTTTCTTCCTGATAGATTTAAGTATTAACATAGGTAATCCAACCGTGTATTTTTTAATAGTACCCAATAAAGTTGGTTTACTGTATTTTGTAAAATACTCGTATAAAGAAACTGGGTGATTTACCGTACTGAAGTTAATCGGTGTGTTCATCAACTCTAGTTTGAATGGTACACTATTTACAATCTTCGGATAAACTAATGGGGACATATCTGTATTTTGACTCATACCAATACTAATACCTGCCAAAGCTGCCAAACCGCCCAATTGTGACTTATCACTAGATGACATTTGAGGGACCATAACAGTTGTTACAGTATATATTCGTTGAGCTGAAAATGCAAAAAATAAGCCAAGAATTGCACCTATAGTAATTGAAATGATGAGTGTTTTCCGACTTCCCCACAATGTTAAAGCGAGCCCCATCAGATCTACTTCATCATCTTTTTCTAAGTTCTTCAATTGTGGCGCTGGTGAAATAGGATTATTTTTATCCATAAAATATTATTTAAAAATTAATTATCAAAGTCGTTGCATCAATAAAATAATTGATAGTGTTGACATCAATGTTGAGAGTCCTTTTGATAAGGATTCTTCCCAATCAATTTTTTCTTTTGGCTTGAGTTCAGCTTCAACTTTTTCTTTATTCATTTTCATTGTTATGATAGAACCGGGTTGGACAGTAGGATAGTTATTGAAAAAAATTAAAAAACGTTTGGTCGATTGCATTTGGTTGTTGGGATAAGTTACAACAAGACTATTTCTATCTGCATTTTTTTGAAAACCACCTGCAAAATTGCGAATATACCATTTAGCATTTCGTCTACCTTGGAAAACAATGTTTCGAATCTGTGTACCATTCGGATTTATAGAATATTGCGACATACGGGTTCCAGTTTCAAGAATGGACACTGTATTTTCCAAACGATTAATATTGATAACATCTCCTTCAAATAAAATTGGGTCGAAATTGTATCGACCTGGATATGTCATTGCCTTATTTAATTGTATGCTAATATCTCCACGATTTAAGTAAGTACGAAAAAGCCTTGCTCCATAGGGATCAGCATCAGGCAATAATCCCCCTGCCATCTTAATTACGTCTGCAAGTGAAGTTACTTTGGTTTTTAAAACATACGTTCCAGGATATTTTACCTGTCCATTGAGTTCAACAGTACGGCCCAAATCAAATTCTGGAATCATTCTAACAACTACTTTATCATACGGTTGAAGCACAAAATTTGCAGGTTTAACAACCTGATAATTTGAATCAACTTGCAACGTGATTAATTCTAATTTAACAGGTTCGGTTGGTGAAAGAACAGAACGAAAAACTTCAACTCTGTTAAATGCAGCTCCTAAGTTCACACCTCCAGAATTGGCAATTACATCATGAATAGTTAGAGAAGGATCATAAGTAAACGATTGTGAATTCTTGATTGCCCCCGTTATTCTTATTTCACCTATATTGGTATAAGTTGAATTATCGTAGATATTTAATTGATCACCAGGTTGGAGTTTAAAATCGATGTCTTTCTGTAAATCTATTTCAATATATTCAACTTTCTTGGTATTTACTATATTATGTCTAAAAACATAAGCAACAGGGTATGCGCTTTCTTTAAGACCTCCAGCAAAATCAAGAGCATCCTTAATACTTAAGCGATCTGTAAGTGCAAGTGACTTTGAAAAAGGAATTCGAACCATACCTTGAACAGAAATGGTGGAAACATCACGATAGGAAGCTTGATCCATTACGTGCACCACATCTCTTGGGAATAATTGAAAATCGGGAGCACCTTGATACCCTGGAAATGAAACGGTCAAGAATTCTATAGTATTATCAGGTCGTGTACGTTCTACAAAAAGAATGTCTGTTTTAGCCTGAAAATTTGGTTTTGAGTTTGCAAGAAGTGTACTCAGCATTGAATTGGATGTAATATCGTATCTTCCTGGATAATAGACACTTCCTTGAACTGAAATATATTGGTCCATTGGTTTGTTAATGGTTTTAATGCGTACAATATCACCATTAATCAATGGTACATTTGTTTTCCCTGATAAAACATCCTTTAAATTAAATTCTGTTAGTAAAACTTCGCCATTAACATAACGCTGTATTTGAACAAATTCGGGATAAACGTCTTTACTGACATCTCCTGCCAGTTTGATTAGATCCTGCAAATTCTCCTTTTCCTTCATTTCGTATGCCATAGGGCGTCTTACGGCACCATTGATGCTTACGATTTTCTTGGCCATTGGCACAAACAAAATATCGTTGTTTTGTAGACTGAAATCAAATTGTGTGGAAGGATCTTCCATGAACTTGTATAAGTCAATGAATTGCTTACTTTGACCACGTATAAGTTCAATGTTACGAACAGTACCTATTGCAGTCGGTCCACCCGCTGCAGAAAGGGCATTGAATGCTGAATTCAAGGCGGAGATTGTGAAACCTCCGCTAATTTTTGTTTCCCCAAAAATATTGACAATTATGGTACGTGCAGTTACAATGGAAACTGCTATCTGATCGCTTCTAAAGGAGTAATAGGAGGCTAATCGATCACGAATTAAATTTCGAGCTTGTGCCAATGTGAGTCCTTTTACAAAAATTTTGGACATCCCTGCAGGTTGGATCGAACCTGAAACAGAAACTCGTTGTTGGATATCAGTTTGTGAAGCACCAAATATGGTAATGCGGATTTCGTCACCTTCACCTAAAACATACGTATCGGGAGCTTGTGCACCATCTGTTTTACGAAAGACATCGAGTGAGTGGTCAGTAAATACGGAATGGCCATATATATTTGCGGAGGCTCCCCTTGCATTTTCTGATTGAATAACCCGTTGTGAAGCTTCAGCTTCGGCTTCTTCTGGAGTAGTAAGAGGAGCAATTGGATTGATCAAATCTGGAGTAGTGCCACTTAATGGACCTGTTGTACCATTTGATATTGTAGTTCCAGAATTATCGTTTGTTTCATTTGGAATCTTACCTTCTACGATCGGAGTAATAGTTGGAACTCCAACATTGATATTGACAGCTTGTGAGGATTTCGAAGTAGAATCATTTGTAAGCGCAGTAGAATTCGATTTTTGTTTTTCTGCTTGCAATTCGTCTAATATGGTGATTACCCTCGTTTTGTATTTAGGGTAGTCTGTTGGTGAAATGGATTCAGGATCGATGCCGCGTTGGAGCAACCGTACGCGAGCTTCGGACTCGGTGAGGCCTCGTTTGTTAAGCTCGCCTTGAACCATTTGCATGATGAGGGGGTTGGTTTGGGCGTGAACGACCGGTGTCGTTGCGATAAGCATGGTGGCTCCTAGCATGAGGGCGTACAGGAGGTTCTTTCGGGTGGGAAATGGTTTCATGA
>Ga0302215_10000538_pt1 | contig 27943 bp, 21 predicted proteins | sample II_Fen_N3_1_FD_194580 | JGI IMG/M metagenome (GOLD analysis project Ga0302215, IMG submission 194580) | Peat permafrost microbial communities from Stordalen Mire near Abisko, Sweden - II_Fen_N3_1 | ecosystem: Environmental > Terrestrial > Soil > Wetlands > Permafrost | place: Sweden: Abisko... | reverse complement strand
AATACTAATTCCATCGAAAAGAACTGTCCCTGTGGCAGGTTGCAACAAACCGGTGAGCAAATAGAGTAATTGTGTTTTTCCGGCTGCTGTTGGTCCGATTACAGCCGTTCTTGACCCCGGTTCAATAGTTAATGAAACATTTTTCAAAGCAGGTTTATCGCCATAATTTACCGTAATATTTTGCATTTCAATATGACCTTTTAACGGCGTATTGACGGTGCCGGTATCACGCGTTTCGGGAGCATTTAACACAGCATAGATTCTGCTGTACGAAACCGAAGCCTGCACCATGAAATTACTTATAAAGCCGATAATAATAATTGGGAAAATCAAAATCACAAGATACGAATTGAAGGCTGCAAAATCACCGAGCGACATGGCACCGGTTATTACATAATGTCCGCCCAGAGCCAGAATGATAAGTGTTGCCAGATTACTGACAAACACAACAACCGGCATCAATGTGGCAAAAAGTTTAAGAATTGAAATTCCAAGATTTTTGGCTTGTGTGTTGGCATCCAGAAATTTGTTATATTCGAGTGTTTGTGAATTCAGAACGCGCACGAGTGCCGCTCCCATTATACTTTCGTTGATAACTTTATTGAGCCAGTCGATGACTTCACGACTTTTTTTGAATAATACGCGGACTCTCCTGAATACAAGGAAAAAAGCCAGACTAATAATCGGAATAATGGTGAGCACAGACAATGCCAGTTGCCAGTTTATCGAAAATAAAAGAATACTTGCACCAATAATTATAAATACGGACGAAGCCAATGAAACGATGGCCATTGAAACGAACATTTTCACCGAATCCATGTCGGAAGTGAGGTTGGTAAGCAGTTTCGATGGATTAGAACTTTGAATGAAGGCATAACTCTGACGCGAAATTTTATCGGCAAGTTTGGTTCGCAAATCGCGGGCAACACGCTCGGAAGCATAGGTCTGCAAAATTCCCTGCAGAAAAGTAAAAACAAATATTATAAATGATGCAATAAGAAATTCAAGAATCAGGGTTCGGTATGAAAAAATTCCTTTTGAAAAATCATCAATACCGCGAGAAATCAGTTTTGGAATAACCAGATTCACTCCGTTACTCAATAAAGCAAAACCGATCAAACTGAAGATCATTAGTTTGTACGGTTTTAGAACGGAAATAATATTTGGTTTGTCCGATTTTGGATTCAGAATTGGTTCGGTAGGTTGATCAGCCATTAATTATTTTTTTAAATTAAAAAACGTGCAAAGTTACACAATACAATAGAATTTAATAATTTATAAGCTTTAAATTATTTCAATGTGTTGTGAAAGGTTGTAAATAATAAAGGTTGCAGAAGTGCAACCTTTATTATATAAAATAATCATTGTGAGGCCTCTACCAATTTCGCAATATCAAACTTTTTCATTTGCATAAACGCTTTCGTTACTTTCTCAGCTTTAGCAGAATTGGTAATTAAAGTTGGTAAAATGGTTGGAACAATTTGCCATGAAACACCAAATTTATCTTTTAACCAACCACACTGACTTTCTTCACCACCTTCAGTGAGTTTATCCCAGTAATAATCAATTTCTTCCTGATTTTCACAAAAAACCTGAAATGAAACCGCTTCATTAAATTTAAAAAGCGGACCACCATTCAACGCGGTAAAAGTTTGTCCGTTTACTTTAAAAGCAACAGTCAGTACCATTCCTTCATCTTGTCCGTGAATTTCTTTTCCTTCTGCAGTATAACGACTTATAGAATCTATCGAGGAGTTTTTAAAAACCGAAACATAAAATTTTGCTGCTTCTTCTGCCTGGTAATCAAACCAAAGGCACGGTGATATTTGACCAACCATAATTTGTTTTTTTTAATTTGTAGATTCAACTAATTTTTTAAGATTATCCAAAATAGCTTGCCAACCGGTGCGTTGTAATTCGATAGTGTTTGTATTTTCTGCTTCAAAATTTTCAACAATCTCCGTTCTGTTTTCCATTGGATAAAACATCACTTTCACTTTTCGGTCATCGCCCATGGTGTATTCTATCAGCTCATTTTCAATAACTGCATCATAAGTTCCATAGAAATCGAACCCGAAACTTGCATCTTTTGCTTCCATTCTATAATTGAATTTTCCACCAATCTGCAAATCGTTCATTGCACTGGGTGAATGCCAATCGTCGGAAGCAAAATTCCAGTTTACAATGTGTTCAGGGGTTGTAAAATGTTTCCATACCTTTTCAACCGGTGCATGAATTATTGTATGCACCGAAATAACCGTTTTTGTTGAAGTTCCCATTTGGTCAGGATTTTTCAGTACAATTAAACATCCACTGAATACCAAATTTGTCAGTTAAATTGCCATAATAAGCTCCCCAAAACATATCCTGAAGTTCCATAATTACATTTCCACCAACTGCCAATGCATCAAAAAGTTTTTTTGTTTCCGCTTTGGTATCGGGTTCCAGCATAATATGAACATGATTTCCAAAATTTACATGATGTCCCATAGAATCGGGTGCATCACTTCCCATTAAAACATGTCCGCCTAAAATTGTTAATTCTATGTGCATAATCAGGTTTTTGTCTTCATCTGCCAAAGGTGGCATACCTTCTGCAGGAGGAAAATCTCCAAAGCGGGCAACACCGCCACCGCTGAAATCACCACCAAAAATTGATTTATAATAATTGAAAACTTCCCCGGTATTGCGGGGAAAATTGAGGTATGTGCTTGTACGTGCCATATTAATAGAATTTAAATTTTCATTATAACAACAACAAGTTATTTTTGTTTTGTATAAGATATTGATAAGTAAAATGATTTTTCCATAAACACCGGGTTAAATATTTATTCCATTTCTTATCAAAAAATTCAATGCTTTTATTACTTTTGTTCTGACTTTTTAATAATTACATATTATTAAATCTGATTTTACCATGAACACGCCCAGCATTAAAAAATTATACTTCAAAGACACCTCTTTTGCCAACTTAATGCGGCACCGCATTTATAATGTTTTGCTGTACGCCAGTAAGTACGATGCATTTGTATTAGAGGAAGATGGACGAATTGATGAACAGATTTTCAATGAATATACCTCGTTAAACCTGCGTTATCCGCCGCGATTTACCCTGGTTTCCAACGAAGAAGAAGCTAATGCACAACTTGCCGACCGCCAATTTGAACTGATTATTTCCATGCCAAGTGGCGATAGTATCAATCCTTTTGAGTGGGCCAAAAGTGTGAAACGTCAGTTTCCTGATATTCCGATTGTGGTACTGACTCCATTCTCAGTTTCTGTTTCGCAACGTATTGCCAATGAGGATGTGAGTGCCATTGATTATGTGTTCAGTTGGCTCGGAAATTCAGATATTTTACTGGCTATTATCAAACTGATTGAAGACCGGATGAATCTGGAAGAAGATGTAAATTCGGTTGGTGTTCAGATAATCTTACTGGTCGAAGATTCTATTCGATGGTATTCATCCATTGTGCCACACTTGTATAAGTTTGTGTTTAAACAGTCGCGATCGTTTATGATTGAAGCTCTGAATGAGCACGAACAGATGTTACGAATGCGCGGACGTCCCAAAATTCTACTGGCCCGTTCGTACGAAGAAGCTGTGTCAATATACGAAAAGTACAAACACAATATGCTGGGTGTGATAACCGACGTGAGTTATCCTCAAAATGGGGTGAAAAATAAAATAGCCGGTATTAATTTGTGTAGAACCATAAGGACTTACGATAAACATATTCCGTTGATTGTAAATTCGACAGAAGAAAAAAATAAAGCTGCAGCGGATGAAGTGAAGGCTGCTTTTCTGAGCAAAAATTCCAAAACGTTGATGCTCGAACTTCGTGAAAAAATTACCGAAAACTTTGGCTTTGGTGACTTCCTATTCATCAATCCAGTAACCGGTGAAGAAGAAGCAAGGGTCCAGAATTTGAAGGGGTTGCAGGATACTTTATTTAAAATAAGCGATGAATCGCTACTTTACCACGTTTCGCGAAATAATATTTCACGCTGGCTCTATTCACGGGCAATGTTTCCACTGGCTGAATTTCTTAAAAATATTAATGTTGATAAGGATGTTTCAACTGATTTGGCAAAAGTTCGTCAGATAATTTTTGATGCCATCGTGAATTATAGAAAAGTGAAAAACAGGGGAATTGTTGCCGTCTTTCAGCGTGACCGTTTTGATCAGTATTCTAATTTTGCCCGAATAGGTGAAGGTTCATTAGGTGGAAAAGGCCGCGGACTGGCATTTATCGATGCCATGATTAAACGCAACGATTCATTCGAAATGTTCGAAAATACGCAAATTACCATTCCAAAAACGGTAGTGCTTTGTACGGAGAATTTTTCGGAATTCATGGAACTGAACAAGCTTTATCCGATTGCATTGTCGGATTTGAGTGACGAAGAAATACTCAGTCATTTTCTGAAAGCCCGAATTCCACAACATATTTTGGCCGATTTACATGCATTTCTCGGAGCAACCAGTTCTCCGATTGCTGTGCGCTCTTCCAGTTTGCTTGAAGATTCACATTATCAGCCTTTTGCCGGAATTTATACAACTTATATGGTTCCGTATAACCGTGAAAGCAGAACGCATATGCTTGAAATGATAACTGAATCAATCAAAGCGGTTTATGCTTCGGTTTTTTATCACGATAGTAAATCGTATATGACGGCCACTAAAAATGTGATTGATGAAGAAAAAATGGCCATCGTTTTGCAGGAAATCTGTGGAAATGAATATGGAGATCGCTTTTATCCATCGTTTTCAGGGGTTGCACGCTCGTTGAATTATTACCCTATTGGTGCTGAAAAACCGGAGGATGGAATTGTAAATATTGCAATGGGCTTGGGAAAATACATAATGGATGGTGGCTTAAGCTTGCGTTTTTCGCCGGCGTATCCTCAAAATATTTTGCAAACCAGTACGCGGGATTTGACCATGCACGAAACTCAAACCTATTTTAATGCTTTGGAGTTGAATCCTGTTCATTTTGTTCCTCAGGTTGATGATGGATTCAATTTGCTAAAAATAAGTGTATCGGATGCTGAGAAAGACGGAACGTTGCGTTATCTGGCGTCGACTTATAATTTACAGGATGATGTGATTTTGGATGGAATTTATAATGGAGGTCGAAAACTTATCACATTTGCCAATATTCTGAAACACAATGTTTTTCCACTTGCTGAAATTCTGAAAAATGTGTTGCATATTGCACAATCCGAAATGGGCAGGCCCATTGAGATTGAATTTGCTGTAAATCTGGATTATTCTCCCAAAAAGCAACATGTGTTTTATCTTTTGCAAATCAGGCCGATTGTTGACAGCAAGGAAATGATTAATGAAGATATTGGCTCAATTCCGCATGAAAATGCAATAATCACAAGTCAAAGCGTATTGGGACACGGTATTACGAACGATCTTTTTGATTTGGTTTATGTGAAACCCGAAGCATTTAATGCTGCCAATAACAAGAAGATTGTATTGGAAATTGAAAAAATAAACAAGGAACTAATTAAAGAGAACCGCCATTATGTGTTAATAGGTCCCGGTCGTTGGGGCTCAGCTGATTCGTGGCTGGGAATTCCGGTTAAATGGCCTAATATCAGCAATGTAAGATTAATTGTTGAATCGGGATTATCTAATTATCGTGTTGACCCAAGTCAGGGAACGCATTTTTTCCAGAATCTCACTTCGTTTGGTGTGGCCTATTTTACAATTAATCCTTTTCTGAACGAAGGAACGTACGATACAGCCTATTTAAATGATCAACCGGCTGTTTACGAATCGGATTTTATTCGTCATGTTCGTTTTGAACAACCAATCGTTATGAAGGTGGATGGTCGAAAGAACAGGGGAGTGGTATTGAAACCATAAAACAACAAAATAATATATAGTTAGAATCAGTTTTATCAATAAATGAAAAAATATATTTTATTTGTTTTAATAATAATCTCAGTTTGTGAAATTTCAGCACAAAACTGGGTAAAAGTATGGTCGGATGAGTTTGATCAAACCGGTTTACCTGATTCTACAAAATGGCAGTATGAGGTTGGTATGATTCGGAATTCTGAATATCAATATTATACCAGCAAACGGTTGGAAAATGCACGGATTGAAAATTCAAATCTTATTATAGAAGCACGAAACGAAAACCAATTTGGAAATGGTTCGACATGTACTTCTGCAAGCCTTTATTCACAATTTAAAGGTGACTGGAAGTATGGCAAAATTGAAATAATGGCAAAAATACCAACCGGAAAAGGAACCTGGCCGGCTTTGTGGTTGATGCCTTCGAATAGCGAATATGGCGGATGGCCTAAAAGCGGTGAGATTGATATTATGGAAAATGTTGGTTTCGACCCCGATAATATATTCTTTACGGCCCATTATGAAGGTCTTGGAGGATCAGGTCAGGATTCAAATGGAAGTTCGCATACATTTAATCAACCTTACGCAAAATTTTTGAAGTACTCAATTATATGGTCACCCGACAAAATTGAATGGTACGTTGATGATGTATTATACCACACGTATACTAAGACTATTGCCGATTACCGAGTATGGCCTTTCGACAAAGAATTTTATCTTATTTTAAATTTAGCTATTGGTGGGTCATGGGGAGCACAACAAGGAGTTGATCCTTCTATTTTTCCAAGTAAATATTATATCGATTATGTGAAGGTTTATCAATTGGAAGAAACCGGACCTTATACCCTTACTATTCCAGATTCAAAAAATGGAATTGTTAATATAAATCCTTCAAAAACTTTCTACAGCAGTGGTGATCAGGTTACTTTAACTGCAACTCCTAATGAGGGTTGTACTTTTAAAAATTGGATGTATTGGGGAGGAACAAACCCACTTACACTATCAATGTTTAAAAATTTAAATATGATTCCGATATTTGAAAATAAAAACGAACTTATAAAAAATGGTGATTTTACATCGGGATCGCTTTATTGGCAGAATATATATCTTTATAATACTTCTACAATGTCAGCTACTGCTTTTTTTGAAAACGGCGAACAGTATGTTGACATAACCAAACCAGGTTCATTGTGGTGGCATATCGGGAATCAACAAGTAGGCATTTCTGTTAAAGGTGGGAAAACGTATCGACTTACTTTTGACGCATGGAGTTCAAATTCAGCAGTTTTAGGCACAAGTTTATCAAAGAATTATGATGATTATGGTACTTATTTAGAAAACTATTATTCAATAAAAGCTGGTAAACAAACATTTACATGGGATTTCACTCCACCTTCTACTGATGTAAATTGTCGGATGTATTTTGGTGTTGGTAACTTTCCGGTGGGAAAAGTTTTTTTTGATAATGTTAGTTTGGTTGAGTTGTCAAAAACTCAGGTTAGTAATGTGCTAAACGACAGTTTTAAAGTATATCCGAATCCTATCAAAGAAAGTATCAATTTTTCAAAAGACATTCCTTATGATGGAAATGTAACGGTGAGTCTTTTTGATACGGCAGGAAAAGAAACGATAATTCATAGTGCAAGATATTCAGCAGGTAAACAAATGTTTAGGTTAACTTTAGATCGTAAGAGTTTAATCAATGGTGTTTACTTTATGGAAGTAAGATTGAATAATGTAAGGTTGGCATTTACAAAATTAATTGTAGGTTAACGATAAGCGATTCGTGAATTATCAGGATAAAAAATCATCAAATTTTAAAAATATAACTTATGTTCAAAAAACATCCAAAAGGTCTTATTGCAGCTTCGTTAGCCAATATGGGCGAACGCTTTGGTTTTTATACCATGATGGCGATACTTTCGTTATTTCTCATGTCAAAATTCGGTCTCGACGAAGTGAAAGCCGGCATTATTTATTCCATTTTCTATTTTTCAATCTACATTTTAGCCTTTGTAGGCGGTTTGATTGCCGATAAACGTCGGAATTACAAAGGAACTATTCTGGTTGGTTTAATTTTAATGACTGTCGGTTATTTTTTAATTGCCATTCCAACTCCAACTCCGGTTCCTGCAGGTTCGTTTGGTTTATTTCTGGCTATGACGTGCTTTGGACTATTTGTTATTGCATTGGGAAACGGACTTTTCAAAGGAAATCTGCAAGCTCTGGTTGGTCAAATGTACGATAATCCACAGTATTCAGCCCAACGCGACTCGGGTTTCTCGTTGTTTTACATGTTTATTAATGTCGGAGCTATTTTTGCACCTTTTGCAGCCGTTGGTGTTCGAAACTGGTGGGTAAGTTCGCATGGGTTTGTTTATAATTCTGATCTTCCTGCACTTTGCCACGAACAATTGGGTGGAAATATCTCTGCCGATGCTGCAATTCGAATGCATGATCTTGCCTCAAAAGTTGGGTATGCCGGAAATGATATGACTGCTTTTGCCAAAGAATATCTGAATCTTTTTGCTACAGGTTTCCATTACGCATTTGGAGTGGCTATTTTTGCCATGCTCATTTCACTAACGGTATATCTGATAAACAAAAAGAATTTTCCGGATCCGAAATCGGCTTCCGATAAATCATCATCCACAAATGTAGAGATGGATGCTACAGAAGTTAAACAACGCTTGTATGCTTTGTTTGCTGTATTTGCTGTGGTTATATTCTTTTGGTTTTCTTTTCATCAAAATGGACTGACACTTACTTATTTTGCCAAAGATTATACCAACTTAAGCGGAATAAAAATAAACTTAGGATTTACAACACTTCAGGGTGCAGAGATTTTTCAGTCAATCAATCCATTTTTTGTGGTATTCTTAACTCCTGTTATTATGGCTTTTTTCGGGCTTTTACGATCCAGAGGAAAAGAACCTTCAACTCAAAAGAAAATTGCTATTGGTATGGGAATAGCTGCCTTGGGATATCTGGTTATGACTCTTTGTTCTATCGGATTGCCATCGAAGGCGGCTATAACTGAAATGGGTGGTTTGCCTGACGCACAACGCGTAACGCCGTTTCTGCTGATAGGAACGTACCTGATACTGACCATTGCCGAACTTTTTATCAGTCCATTGGGGATTTCATTTGTATCGAAAGTAGCTCCGCCAAAATATCAGGGAATCATGCAGGGAGCATGGTTAGGAGCAACGGCTGTTGGGAATTCATTGTTATTTATCGGTGCGATTTTTTATAAAAGTATTCCGATTTATCTTACCTGGACCGTTTTTGTTGTTGCTTGTTCTATTTCTATGTTTACTATGATAGCAATGTTGAAATGGCTTGAACGGATAACAAAATAAATAATTCGTTTACAGAAACAAAAAAATCCGATGCAATGAGTTGCATCGGATTTTTTATGAGATTTAATCCTTATTATTTCAATAAATAATATTGCACAAATCCCATAATTTCCATCGACATGGCAATGCAGATATGTACAATAACACCACCCCAAATGTGACGTGTCTGATAAGCCAATGCACCTAAAATATATCCTCCGAAAACCGATGAAATAGTTTCTCCCAGTGGTTTTCCGAAATGAATGGCGGCATACATGGCCACCATGGGAAGAATAGCCTTTTTTCCCATAATACTCATCATTCCGATAACCAGCATACCTCTGAACAACAATTCGGTTTTGACAAAATCGATAGCGTAGGTAATTTCGTACGAAACTGTATACAACCATGTTGGAAGTCCGAAAATTCCCGTAAAACTCCACGGATGAAACTGAGGATAAGCTATCTGAAAATCAGAAGTGAAGGAGATTCCAATCAGAAAGGGTAACAGCATAAGAAACAAAATCAGGTAGGCCGGAATGTGTTTGGTACTTCGGCTTAAACCATACAATCCATCGATATTCTTATCCACCGTTTTTAAAAGTAAAAACACCGGAATAATGAAAATAATACTTCCTTTCAGTTGGGAAATTATTTTGATAACGAATAATCTTTCATCACTAAAGTAGGTAAGGAATTCCCAATTGTAGTAACCGAAATACCCAATCGACATTCCATACAGAATAATGAAAAAAAGACTTTTGATATAGAAACGACTATTTTTCAGTAATGAATAATTTTTTTCCATTAGCTGAACCGGTATGGCTACTGCAAAATACATGATTCCGTAAAAAAGGGGAAATGTCCACATTGAAGTTCCATTGAAATAGGATGGGCGCATATAATCACGGTAGAAACCGGTATAATAATTTAAACCGATGCAGCAAAAAATAAATGTGAAAGTATACAGATAGGAAAGAAGTTGAAAATCTTTTTTTGCAAAAGAAAACATTTCATCGAAGAGCGAAACCAGGGATTTTTTTAAAGACATGTTTTTCAGTTTTCAGTTATCAGTTTTCAGTGAACAGTTATCAGTTAGAAAATTTTGGCGATTATGTTTTTAATTGTTTGAAGATATTCATTTTCGAAGTTTGGAGTGAAGACTTCTTTACCAATACCGGCTTCAATTTCGGAGATTTTCCAGAACCTCCCTTCCGATATTTCTACCGGATCGGGTATAATGATTCCGGAATATATGCAATAATGGCAATGAACCAACTCAGCTTCGCGATTGGAAACAAATTTATAACGGGTTACAAAAATTGGCACAAAATCTGTTATTCCGAGTTCTTCCCGTACTTCCCGTTTTAGCGCATCGCCAATTTCTTCGCCATAGTCAACGTGTCCACCCACCGAAGTATCCCATTTCCCGGGTTGAATATCTTTGTCTGGTGCCCGTTTTTGTAAGTAAAGTTCACCTTCAGGATTGAATACATGCAGATGAACTACAGGATGAAGTAAAAAAGTACCGGAATGACATTCCCTTCGGGTTGCTTTCCCAATGACAAGGCCATTTTCATCAACCAACGGGAAATATTCATCTGTTTGCATAGGTTTGTTTTTTATTCTTAAAATAGTGATTGCATACAACGCTTCCCAATAACAGGGCATTTTTATCCTTTTACTTTCAAATTGGAGTACAAAATAAATGATAAAATAACAAACAGGAGTATTATTGTTACATAATTTACAATTTTATACTTATAAAATCCTCAATTTTGTTGATTGTCTTAATAAATTAAGAAAGGTTTATTGTATCTTTGTGTCGTTTATTGATAATTGTAATGCCTAAAAGACACTCAATTATTAATTACTGACTTTAAGTTATAAATATAGGTTTCGATTCTTTTGAAAAATTCAGTTATTAATGAAAGACTTTAAAATTGCTGTAATTGGTTTAGGTTATGTAGGATTACCACTGGCCATTGAATTTGGGAAAAAATATAAAGTGCTTGGTTATGATATAAATAAAGCACGTGTTGAGGAATTACAGCAAGGTATTGACCACACGCTGGAAGCTGATTTAGAAGGTATGGAACTTGCAACCGGTTTGCGAAAATCGAATCCTGAACTTGGATTATCTTTTTCGTCGAACGAAGAAGACCTGAAAGATTGCAATACCTACATTGTTACAGTTCCCACCCCAATCAACAACTTTAATATGCCTGATTTGAAACCACTAATCGGTGCGTCTCAAATGCTTGGCAGAGTAATCAGCAAAGGTGATATAGCCATTTACGAATCAACAACTTATCCAGGTTGCACGGAAGAAGATTGTGTTCCGGTAATCGAAAAAACTTCCTGTTTGAAATTCAATGTCGATTTCTTTGCAGGATATTCTCCCGAGCGTATCAATCCGGGCGATAAAGTAAATACACTTACCAGAATTAAAAAAGTAACATCCGGTTCAACACCCGAAGTTGCGGACAGGGTTGATAGACTTTATGCTTCTATCATTACTGCCGGAACACACAAAGCACCAAGTATAAAAGTAGCTGAAGCTTCTAAAATCATAGAAAATGCACAGCGTGATGTGAATATATCCTTTGTAAACGAACTGGCATTAATCTTTGACAGAGTGGGCATTGATACCAACGATGTGATTGAAGCAGCCGGAACGAAATGGAATTTCCTGAAATACCGACCGGGTCTGGTGGGTGGTCATTGTATCTCGGTTGATCCATACTACCTGGCCAGCAAAGCTGAATCGTTGGGTTACGTTCCGCAGGTTATTCTTTCCGGACGCCATGTAAACAACAGCATTGCGCCTTTTATCGCGAATAAGGTTCTGAAACTAATGATTCATAAAACCCATACCATCAAGGGTTCGAATGTACTGATTTTAGGAATTACTTTTAAAGAAAACTGTCCGGATATCCGTAACACCAAAGTGGTTGATATTTATCATGAATTGTGCGAATTTGGTTTGAATGTAGATATATACGATCCATGGGCTTCGGCTGAAGAAGTGAAACATGAATATAATGTAGATATTATAAGTGAACTGGATATTCATAAAAAATATCAGGCTATTTTGTTAGCTGTTTCGCACGATGAATTTAAAGAAATTGATTTCGAAAAATATTATACCGAAGGCGCTGTTGTGTTTGATGCTAAAGCCGTGGTAGACAGACGCTGGGTGGATGGTAGACTTTAAGAAGGAGTAAGGGGTAAGGAGGAAGAGGTAAGGAATAATTTGCTGAGTAACCTATTTTATTAAACTTATTTCGAGCTTTAACAACATTTATTTTATCTTTGCAAACCAAACTCAAGGAATTGATTTCGAATTTTATATTTTCGATATATTTAATATATAGAAAAAGAAGGTATTGCATGTGATTTTAAGTGGTGGTTTTTTACAGTCACCTGCAATTTTAACCTAATTTTTAGCTGAATGAATTGGTATGTACTTTATACGGCAGCTCGTGCTGAGAAACAAGTAGAACAACATTTAAAAGCGGATGGAATTGAGGTATATTTACCTTTACATCTTTCGCCACGCAGGTGGTCGGATCGGGTAAAGATGATAGAAGTGCCTTTGTTTTCATCCTATATTTTTGTTCGGACCACTGATGAAATCTTGCGAATGTTGCCAAAAAAAGCAAGGATTTCCCGAATTGTTTTTTATAACGGTCAACCGGCAGTAGTCAGACAAAAAGAGATAGAAAGCATAAAAGAATTTCTGGTTAAAGCCAACGGAAAAGAGTGTGAATTTGTAGTGAATGATGAAGTGCATATTGCCGCCGGTCCGATGAAAGATATAAAGGGAAAAGTGCGGAAAATGAGCGGAGATTATCTTATTCTGCAGTTGGAACAAATCGGAATAAACGTGAAGATTAAATTGAATCAGGTGTTGAAAAACAAATAATCTGATTCGAAACTAATATTATTATATAGAATAGCTTAGCCGTCAAGAACTGTGACTGGCGGGGCTTTGTCGTGTTAAGGATATAGCAAACGAATTACAAACTATAAATACTGAATTGTGAAAAAAATTATTTACTCATTCCTGGTACTGCTACTGATTACAGGATGTAAAACCAATCAACAGGTTGTTTATTTGCAGGATGCCGGAAAATTAATCACGTACAAAGATTCAACCGTTGCGCCAATTCCCGATGCAACTCTGAAAATTGGTGATTTGCTTACTATTACTGTCAATTCCAATACTCCCGAAGCATCTGTTCCATTTAATCTTCCACTTATTCCTACACAGGGTGGTATGAATTCGTATTCCATGACTAATGCTTCAACTTCAGGAGGTGGTGGATCATTGCAAAACTATTTAATTGATACTAAAGGAGATATGATGTTCCCGATTATCGGTAAAATCCATGCGGCAGGTATGACCAAAAGTGAATTGTCAGATTATATCGAGGGGCAGATTTATCCACGCTACATTAAAGATATTCCTATTATTACCATCCGGTATGCCAACTTTAAAATTTCCGTATTGGGAGAAGTGAATAAACCGGGGCTATGCGAAATCAACAATGAAAAGGTTTCTATCTTAGAAGCTGTTGCTATGGCCGGAGATTTGACGATTTATGGACGACGGGATAATATATTGCTGATTCGGGAAACAAACGGTAAACGCGAATCTGTGAGGATTGACCTTCGTGACAAAAGGTTGATAGATTCGCCTTATTATTTCCTGCAACAAAATGATATTCTGTATATTCAACCGAATAATCCGAAATCAAGATCTTCTGCTTTTGGAACTGCCGAAGCTATATCACTCTCAGTAATAGGCACGCTTATTTCGCTGACATCGTTAATTGTGGGTTTGTTGCGATAGCGGTAAGGAGTAAAGAGTAAAGAGTAAGGAGTAAAGAGTAAGGAGTAAGCAGTAAACGGTAAACGATAAGTGATAAACGATAAGTGATAGGTGAAAAAATATTATAACTAATCACTAACCACTAATCACTTATCACTTATCACTATTAACTATAAACTATAAACATGGATAATTACTTAGACCAATTTGAACCTGATATTCAGGAAAAACCGATTAACTGGCGTGAAATTTACGAAAAGATACTCTTTAATTGGAAATGGTTCGTTTTTTCGGTAGCCGTAACCATTATTATTGGTGCAGTTTACGGACGTATGCAACGGGATGTTTTTGAACTGAAATCCTCGGTGCTTATTATTGACCAGTCCAGGAGTGGACAAATGAATGAAATGTCAGTGTTGAAACAATTGGATGCAGTAGGAATGGGTGGGAGTCGTTCAAGTTCAATGGTAAACAATGAGGAACAGGTACTGAAATCAACGGCATTAATGAAACGGGTTGTAAACCGGCTTGAACTTTACACTACTTATTCACACAGTGTATTTCTTAAAACCGAAGATCTTTATACTTCATCACCTTTGTATATAGGAATTGACAGTACTTCACTCAATAATATAAAGTACGGATTAAGTCTCAGATTTATTCCCGATAAAGGAAAATTAAATGTAGAAGGTAGTTACGGAAATGAAAAGTTCACTTCAAAAGTAACAAAATTGCCTGCTTTTGTAAAAACTCCTGCTGGAAATATTCAGGTTCTTCTACGTACCGGAATGGAATTTCCGGATGAAACCATTGATGTAAGTATCAGTAACCCGGTAAGAATTGCCAAATATCTTTCATCCGGAGCACTGACAACTGAAGTAGGTAAACTTGTAGACGTTATTGACTTAACTATTCAGGTACCCAATGTTCAGAAAGGGCAGGATATCCTGAATACACTGGCAGCCATTTATAATCAGGATGCAGCAGAACAAAATAACCAGTCTGCAATTAATACTGCCCGTTTTATTGATGAAAGACTAAAACTGCTTACCGGTGAATTGAGTGATGTGGAAACTCAAATGGAGAACTATAAACAAACCAATAAACTGACTGATATCGATGCCGATGCCCAAATGTTTTTGACTAAAAATAGCTTGTACGATCAACAACAGATTCAGGTGGAGATTCAACAGCATTTAATAAAGTATGTCGAAGATTTTATTCAGGATCCGGACAATAAATCGGCTCTGATTCCTAATCTGGGACTTACCGATATCGGGTTAGTGGCAGTAATTCAACAGTACAATGAATTAATCATGACCCGCGAACGGATAGCAAGCGGATCGTCCAACGAAAATCCTGCTCTACATACCTTAAACCAACAGATTACATCCACTCGTAAAGCCATTCTTACCAGTGTAAACAACAGTCATAAAGGATTACAAATCAGTAATAATGATTTGAAATCTCAAAATTCGATGATGCAGTCGAAGATAAAGGATATTCCACGGCAGGAACGGGAATATATCGAAATCAAACGCCAACAACAGGTGAAAGAAACGCTTTATCTATTCTTATTGCAAAAACGGGAAGAAGCATCACTCAATATGGCTGTGGCGGTACCCAAAGGACGTGTACTGAATACTCCGGATGATGCAATACAGATCGGACCGCATCGATCCATAATCCTGTTGATATTTCTACTCGCCGGATTATTGATCCCTGCCATTATCATTTACATTGCAGATATAATCAATACAACCATACGTAACCGGGAAGATGTGGAAAAACTTACTGATATTCCTGTTTTAACCGAACTCGAATTTAATGATTCCGATTCGATGATTATTGATTATAAATCGAATGCAAACTCCAATTCAGAATTGTTCCGGTTACTGCGTACCAAATTACAGTTTACCCTCGACCATCCCACAGAAAAAGTGGTTCTGGTAACTTCCACCATGTCAGGTGAAGGAAAAACATTCGTGAGCATTAACCTGTCCATCATGTTGTCACTGGCTGATAAAAAAGTGTTACTGCTCGGAATGGATTTACGTAACCCACAGTTAGCCAAAAATTTCGGTATAAAAGAAAAAGATGGAATTACAGCTTATTTGTCGGGACAAAAACCGGATTATAGTTCCCTGATTTCTACTCCGAAGGAATTCCCTATGTTACGGGTTATGCCTGCCGGCGTAATTCCTCCAAACCCTACCGAGCTGATTATGAAAGAAAGGTTTGATACCCTGATAAGTGATCTGAAAAAGGAATATGATTATATCGTAATTGATTCTGCACCGGTGGGTGCTGTTTCCGATTCATATCTAATTGACAGAGCTTGTGACTTGACCTTGTATGTGTGCCGGGCCGGATTTACTGATAAACGCAATATCGAATTCGTGAACCGAATTCAAACCGAAAAATCACTGAAACGCCTTTTCTTTGTTGTCAACGATGTTGATTTCCATTCGCATCGCTATTCGTATTACAGCAAATACGGCTATGGAAATAAATACGGGTACGGGTACGGATACGGACATAAGAAGAGTAAACAGTAAACAGTTAGCAGTTAATAGTTAACCCAGTAACCCAATAACTTAGTAACCCAATAACTCAATGCCCCGCGTTCTATTGTCGTAATTTTCGTTTCATGAAAAAAATAATTATCCTGATATTCGTTCTGCTTTTCTCTCTGATTTCTGAGGCTCAGTACAGCCGTAGAGTTGTTTTTCAACCTGAAATGTATATTGGATTAAGCGGAGGTTTGAATTCATACTGGGGCGAAGGTTTTACATCCTATATGCAAACGATTCCACAGAATTCGCTTGGACCAATGGGTCGGGCAGTAATTGGTTTCAGGTTTTCTCCTTTTCTCGGTTTACGTATTTCTCCCGGATTTGCCATCCACAACTGGCCGGATAACCGTCGGAATGACTCTATTGTCAATTTCAGTTCCGATAATCTGACTTTTGATTTAATGGTAAACCTTTCCAATGTATTTTATTACCAGCAAGCTCGGAATTTTAATTTATACTTGTTTGGTGGGGCAGGAGTTGCCTTTCGCAATCCGGCACCCTTATTACACGGTTCCTTGCTGACACCGGTTCTGCGTGGTGGTTTACAAGGCGATATTGCTCTGACCGACGCTCTCGACCTGAACCTTTCAGGCGAACTGAATCTGGTTACAGACTCATTTAACGGTTATCCTGCAACCGGTTTCGATGGAACACCTGTCGATTTGTATCCGGCACTAATGGTAGGATTAACATACCATTTCAAAAGTTCGAAAAAACCGTGTTACTTTAAAACGATGAGAGTATTTGGTAGTCGGTAGTTTATAGTTTTGAGTAAGGAGTTTTGAGTAAGGAGAGAAACAGTTATATTCCTCACTTCGTTTCTTTTCGCTCAGAATTATAGTTTTAAATAATGAGTTCCGATAAATCGGGATGTCGCAAGCGACATAAAGTGTAATGGAATACTATCCTAAAAAAACATTTAGTTCTTTTTTCGTGTTAAATAAATACTATTTTAGTCTAAATTCGGGATTGTAAGCTCATAATTCATAAAAAAATATAGTTTAATCGCTAAACAGCAAATAATTATATTCAATAAACAATTATATTTAAAAAAATTAATATAACTTTGCAGAAAATTTGAATTTTTGTCTTATGGGAAGTTCTGTTTCTGCAACGACATTGAATTTCTAATTGAAAAATCACTCAACTAAAACCTTGAAAAATACCCTTTATCAACAACATAATCCGGGTATTTTAGAATATATAACAACAAAATAATCCAGTATGAAAAAATTGATTCTCACGACGGTGTTATTTACATTTGTATTTCTTTGTTCCGTATCTGCCCAGGAGGCTAAGACAAATCCTTATATCTTTAAACCTTACTGGTATGTGGGTGCCAACGGAGGTTATAACCTGTTTATGGGGGAAGGAAACAATTTCCTGAACGGTCTGATGGGTAATAACAAACCGTATGTGTTTAACCTGAAAGATAACGGCAGTTTCTTATTCCGTGGTGTAGCCGGATATAACTTTACACCCGTAATAGGATTACGCGGTATGCTTGGTTATGTCAATACCAGCTGGCCAAATGCATATATTACGGATATGCATATTTTCAGCAGTGAAAATCTAACCGCCGACGTGGTATGGAACTTATCTAATCTGCACAACAAGTATAACCCCAACCGCAAATTCGATTTTTCCCTTTTTGCCGGTCTCGGTATAGGATACCGCAATATGGTGGTATATGATAATCTGTCTCCCATTTCAGGATTACTACGTGCCGGACTTCAAGGTGATTATAAACTAACTCACGACTGGGCATTGAACGTTATTCTGGAAGGCAATGTCACTACGGATAATTACAATGATGATGTAATTGCACCACTTCCCTTCGATCTGTTTGCTGCACTTACCGTAGGAGTAACTTATCGACTTCCTGAACCGGTTAAGAAAGTAAACCCCGTTTCGGTGATCGTACCAACACCTGCACCGGTTGTTGAACCTGCACCGATAGCGAAAGTTGAACCAACACCAACTCCAGCGCCGGTTGTTGAACCTGCACCGATTGCAAAAGTTGAACCAAAACCAACTCCTGCACCGGTTGTTGAACCTGCACCGATAGCAAAAGTTGAACCAAAACCAGCTCCTGCACCGGTTGTTGAACCTGCACCGATAGCAAAAGTTGAACCAACACCAACTCCTGCACCAGTTGTTCAACCTGTAGAACCAAAACAAACTGAAGTGGCTGTGGTTGAAAATCCTTTGACACCAGTTTATCTGAACGAAAATATTTACTTTAATATTAACCAACGTGATGTGAAAAACGATACGCAAGTAGAATCGTTACAACATATTGCTGATTATGTAAAAGCACATCCGGCTGCTAAAATTATTATCAGCGGGTATGCCGACCGGGGAATTGGTACCGATGAAGTGAATAATTTTATATCCAAACAACGTGCAGTGAATGTAGCTAATAACTTGATTCAAAAGTATGGGGTACCGTATAAAAATGTCTGGGTACGTTGGTTTGGTAGCAGTGTACAGCCTTATATGAAAGCATCTATGAACAGATTGGTTATAGTACGTGATCCGAAAAACCAAAAGCCGACATCGAAAGGCACAGAAATGAATAGTAAAACTGCAAATACAGCTTCTGAAAACACAGAAAGCAAAAGTGGAACAGAAAGTAAGACTACGGCAGAAAAAAAACAACAGCTTTTTAAAACGGTAAATTTTATCAATGGTACGTTCGAAATTACTGAGCAGGCTCAAAAGGATGTGATTAAGAAAACGGCACTCTATTTACAGAAGAACCCGGAAGCGATTATCTCTGTGAGTGGATATGCCGATAACACGACTGATGGGGAGAAAAAAAGTGCTGAACTTTCTAAAAATCGCGCATTAGCTGTTGCCAATACATTGATAAAACAATATTCAATCAGTGCCAATCGCATTCAGGTACGTTGGTATGGTGCCAGAAAAGAAAACGGCAAACCGTCACTTAATAAATTGGTTTTGATTAATACCGTTCAATAATTCCAAAGAAACTTGTAAATTCTATACTATAAGCCTGAAAGTTCGCAAGAATCTTTCGGGCTTTTATACAGATATCAATTATCAGTTATCAGTGAACAGTTATCGGGAAACCAAAAAAAAGTATTTCGCGTCAATTCGTATAATTCGCAATTCATATCTGAATAGGACAGCTGAATAGTACGAAGTCCTCCTCAACTTTCTGATGATGATTTCGTAGCGGTACAAAGTCCTCAAAAACTTTCTGATGGGGATTTCGGAGCGTACAAAGTCCTCAAAAACTTTCTGATAAGGATTTTGGAGCCGTACAAAGTCCTCCTCAACTTTCTGATGATGATTTCGGAGCCGTACAAAGTCCTCCTCAACTTTCTGATGAGGATTTCGGAGCAGTACAAAGTCCTCAAGAACTTTCTGATGAGGATTTCGTAGCAGTACAAAGTCCTCCTCAACTTTCTGATGAGGATTTCGGAGCGGTACAAAGTCCTCAAAAACTTTCTGACGAGGATTTCGGAGCAGTACAAAATCCTCAAAAACTTTCTGATGAGGATAATGAACAGTGCAAAATCATCAACTAATCATTAAAAAGCTATACAAAGCAATAAATTATCCTTTCTATCGAACACGGTTTACGCTCGGCTATGCCGGCTTGCAAATAACTAACGGTCAGAGACTAACGGGAGATAAATCCGCATCAGCGGGAGTAAACTTCAAAACATTGTATATTTTTGAACGTTTGAAAAAATAGACCCCCACCCCCAAAATGGGCTAAAGAAAAAAACAGTTTACCTTCGGACATGTATTATAAAACTGCGCCAGCAGGAGTTCTAAAGCTACGTTATAATATGGAAAGCATAGCTTTCCTTCTAACACGACGAAGCGAAGAGGCTTCGAAGAACTTAAGATGACGCTATGCGGAACAGGGATGGATGTGCTAACAGAAATTAAAAATACTTTTTCAAATTACATTAAATATGACAGATTTCAAACAACTCAGAAAAGAAATAATCGAGAAAACAATCGAATACCAACAAGCCCGGTTTGCCAAATCAGTATTTATACCGGGTAAATCAAAAGTAAATTATGCAGGTCGGGTATTTGACCAGAAGGAATTGGTTAATGCTGTTGAAGCATCTCTTGATTTTTGGCTGACCGAGGGACGTTTCTCAGAAGAATTTGCTGAAAAAATTGCTGAATTTTTAGGAGTTGAACATGTATTGCTTACCAACTCAGGTTCTTCAGCCAATTTACTGGCCTTCTCTGCGCTTACTTCAGAAAAATTGGGTGAAAAAAGATTGAAACCGGGCGATGAGGTTATTTCCGTAGCTGCAGGCTTTCCGGCAACTGTAACACCCATTATTCAGTATGGGCTTATACCGGTCTTTATTGATGTTGATATCCCTACCTACAATATAGATGTGGAAATGATGCGCAAAGCAATCACTCTAAAAACACGCTGTATCTTTATTGCTCATACATTGGGAAATCCTTTTAATCTGGATGCAGTCATGGAATTGGCTAATGAACATAATCTTTGGGTAATTGAGGATAATTGTGATGCATTTGGTAGTGAATATAAAGGTAAGAAAACGGGAACATACGGACATATCTCTACTATTTCTTTTTATCCCGCTCATCATATAACTACCGGTGAAGGAGGGGCTATTTGCACCAATGATCCCAAACTGGCACAATTAGTTCGTGCATTTCGTGATTGGGGTCGTGATTGCTACTGCATGGGTGGCGAAAATAATACCTGTGGTAAACGATTTTCACAACAGTTTGGCCATTTGCCTTTTGGATACGACCACAAATATGTATATTCTGAAATTGGTTATAATCTTAAAATGACAGATATACAGGCCGCAATAGGTGCAGCACAAATAGAAAAACTTCCTGAATTTTGTAAACTAAGAAAAGAGAATTTTAATGAATGGACCCGTATTTTTTCTAAATATCCTCAATTTTTTATACTTCCGGAAGCCACTGAGAATGCTGACCCTGCCTGGTTTGCATATATAATAACAGTGAAAAAGGATGCACTTTTTACAAGAGATGAAATTACACGCTTTCTCAATGAAAAATTAATTGAAACCCGCAATCTTTTTGCAGGTAATATGGCCAAGCAACCGGCTTTTGTAAATAAAAACTGGCGTATGGCTGACCATTTGACGAATACAGACTTTGTCATGAATAACACTTTCTTTTTAGGAACCTATCCGGGCTTGACAAAGGAAATGTTTGAATATTCAGATGCCGTACTTGCTGAGTTCATTCAAAATTACACAGTGTAACACCGAGTTTACACCGAGTAACACTGTGAAATGTAATGGAAAGAGATCAGATAACTCACGAAATACTGGATTCGGCTTATAAAGTACATTCAGCATTGGGTCCTGGTTTGTTAGAATCCGCTTACAGAACTTGTCTGGCTTATGAATTAAGAAAAAAGGGTCTTCTGGTTGAAGAAGAAAAACCACTTCCAATAATTTATGAAGAAGTCAGGTTGGAATGCGGATATAGATTGGATATGCTGGTAGAAAACGAAGTGATAGTTGAACTTAAAACTGTAGAAGCATTTAATGATGTTCATATTGCACAAGTTCTTACCTATCTCAGGTTTTCACAAAAACATGTCGGTCTTTTATTGAATTTTTATGTCAAAAGCCTTAAAGACGGAATAAAAAGAGTATCATTATAAAAGAAAATTACACAGTGTAATACAGAGTACACACCGAGTAACACTGTGAAACTTAAAATATGGCTATAGTAAAGAAATACCCTGCAAGGGTTGTAAATATTCAAAACTCAATCGAAGGTGTTTATACTCTCGAATTGGAATCGCTTGGAAAGTCATTCAACTATGATGCCGGTCAGTTTTTACATCTTGCGATAGATGAATACGATCCTTCCACCCAATGGCCGGATTCCCGTTGTTTCAGTATTCAGTCTGCAGCAAATGCAGAAATTATTAAAATTACTTTTGCTGCCAAGGGGCACTTCACCCGACGAATGAAGCAAGAACTTAAAGTAGGAAGCGAAGTGACTTTGAAATTACCCTACGGTGACTTATTCTCTCAGGAACACAATAAAATAAATCCGGTTTTTATAGCAGGTGGAACAGGTATAACTCCATTTCTTTCTTTATTTACCGATGAATCGTTTAAAGAGTATATTAATCCAAAAATTTATCTGGGATTTCGTACCGAAGCCTATAATTTATATCAGGCCGAACTTGAACATATGTACAAAATACGGGAAAATTCGAGTAATTCGTCTGAATTCGTGAAATTAGTTTATGAAGATATTGATGGGATATTAGATATTGAAAAAATATTAGAAGAGAATTCATCTGATAGTTCTTACTTTATTTCAGGACCACCGGTAATGATTAAAAACTTTAAACAAACTTTAGTCAGCAAAGGAATTTCAGTGAATCAGATTTTAACTGATGATTGGGAATAACCATTATATTCAATTCGTGTAATTCGCATATATAAAAATTCGTGAAATTAGTAATATTATGAAAGCAGTTATTTTAGCAGGTGGATTAGGCACACGACTTAGTGAAGCAACTAATCTGATACCAAAACCTATGGTGGAAATTGGCGGTAAACCGATTCTGTGGCATATTATGAATACTTATAGCCATTATGGTATCAACGAATTTATAATTTGTTGTGGTTATAAAGGGTACGTAATTAAAGAATATTTTACGAATTATTTCCGTCATAACAGTGATTTGACTGTTGATCTGAAAAATAACAGCATTGAAATTATTGATAATTATTCCGAACCCTGGAGAATAACTATGGTGGATACCGGGCTAAATACCCAAACCGGCGGACGTATTAAACGAATCCAAAAATATATTGGTGATGAGCCCTTCTTATTGACATATGGCGATGGTGTTTCCGATTTAAATATTCAGGAAACGATAGATTTACACCAATCTTCCGGTAAAATACTTACCGTAACTGCGTATAAACCTAGTGGGAAATTCGGAGCATTGGATGTTGCTGCCGATGGAAGTGTAAACTCGTTTATGGAAAAACCGGCCGGAGATGGTAACTGGATTAATGCCGGCTATTTTGTGTGCCAACCCGAAATATTTGATTATATCACGGAAGGAGATGCTACTATTTTTGAGCGTAAACCGTTGGAACAAATTGCATCCGAAGGCAAAATGAATGCTTTTAAACACAGTGGATTCTGGAAACCAATGGATACCATGCGTGATAATTCAGAATTAAATGAAATGTGGGATAAAGGAGAAGCTCCGTGGAAGGTCTGGTGAAAAAGGTACACAGAGTAACACAGTGTTCACACAGAGTGACACAGTGGAATTTAAAAGAATTACACGGAGTAACACAGTGAAACTTACAAATATGTTTGGAGATTTTTATAAAGGAAAAAGAGTACTTATAACCGGCCACACGGGTTTTAAAGGCTCCTGGTTGGCAATTTGGTTGCACGAAATGGGTGCTGAAGTGATTGGTATCGCCTTAGATCCCTATACCGAACGTGACAATTTTGTGCTTTCCGGCATAGGAACTAAAATAAAAGCCGATTTGCGTGGCGATATTCGTGATGGACAAAACCTGAAAGATGTTTTTGCCCGATACCAACCCGAAATAGTATTTCATCTGGCTGCACAACCTCTTGTCCGACTATCCTATGATATTCCTGTTGAAACCTATGAAGTAAACGTAATGGGAACCATAAATGTGATGGAAGCCATTCGGGTTACTGAAAGTGTGAAAGTGGGAGTGATGATTACTACCGATAAATGTTACGAAAACCGCGAACAAATCTGGGGGTATCGCGAAAATGAAGCTATGGGAGGTTACGACCCTTATTCTTCTTCGAAAGGCGCAGCTGAAATTGCAATTGCTTCGTGGAGACGTTCTTTTTTCAATCCCAATCAATTTGAGAAACACGGAAAATCAATTGCCAGTGCCCGTGCAGGTAATGTAATTGGTGGAGGTGATTGGGCACTCGACCGCATTATTCCCGATTGTATCAAAGCATTGGAAACCAATAAACCAATCGAAATCCGTAGCCCAAAAGCTATCAGACCCTGGCAACATGTATTGGAACCATTAAGCGGTTATCTTCTTTTGGCTCAGAAAATGTGGAACGAACCTACAAAATATTGTGAGGCCTGGAATTTTGGACCAAATCCAGATTCAATAGCTACCGTATGGGATGTAGCAGAAAAAGTGGTGGAAGATTATTTTCAAGAACCAAGAACCAAGATTCAAGATTTTAGACAGTTGGACACTAATCACTTATCACCAATCACTAATCACTATTTAAAGGATTTATCAAATCCCAATGACCTTCACGAAGCAAAACTCTTAATGCTCGATATCTCCAAAGCTAAATTTGAATTAGGATGGCAACCCAAAATGAATATAAGTGAGACGGTTGCAATGACTATTAACTGGTATAAACGCTATAAGAGTGAAGATGTGTTCGATTTATGTTTAGCACAGATTATAAGGTACACAGAGTATCACAAAGGAAACACAGAGTAACACAAAGAAAAAACATTGAGCTACACTGTGAAAACGTGTTTGAATTGTGTGTTGAATATATAAGAAATTACACAGAGTAACACAGTGATATTAGAAAAAAGAATAATGGAAACATTATATATAATTGGAGGAAGTGGTTTTATTGGAAAAAACATGGTAAAATATTACTATGGAAATTTCGATATAGTTGTTGTAGATAAATATATCGACAAGGAGTTCTTTTCTACTTACCCTAAGGTACATACTATTGAAATGGATTTGGTTGAAAATACTATTTCTACCGATTCTAAGACACCAGATTATATAATTAATTTAGCTTCAGTTGTAACTGCAGAACGTGATTTATCACTTTTCGATTCATTAATTTCCAGCAACCTCAAAGTGTTGATGAATCTTTATAACAGATTCAAGGATACCATAAGTTTAAAATTGTACATTCAGTTTGGAAGTTCAGAGGAATATGGTTCAGAAGGTTCTCCTTTTAACGAAACCATTCGTGAACAACCCAACTCGCCTTATGCGTTAGTTAAACAACTGACGACCAATACCGCTATGATGTTGTACAATAACTATAAATTTCCGGTTATGGTGGTGCGTCCAGGGAATTTATTCGGGCCATTACAACATAAAAGTAAATTCATTCCTTACGTAATTGATTGCCTTCAAAGTAATTTACCCTTGAATGTGTCGCCCTGCGAACAAAAGCGTGATTTTATTTATGTTGAAGATTTTGCCTTTTGCATCCAAAAATTAATGGAAAATCATTCTAACTGTATTGGTCAAATTGTCAATGTAAGTAGCGGGGAAAGTATTTCTTTAAAAAAAATAATAGAATTTCTACGTTTACATATCAATTCTACTTCTGAAGTAAATTATGGAGCAATACCCTATCGTGAAAATGAAGTCATGGATTTAAAATGTTCGATGGATAAATTTATCCGATTGACAAAACAACCTGTTGAATTCAACATTTTCAATCGACTGTCAGAAATAATAAAACAAAATTAATATGAGATATTTAATAACCGGAGGATGCGGATTTATAGGCAGCAATCTTGCCGCTGAAGTTTTAAAGCGGGGTGAAGAGTTGTTTGTTTTCGATAATTTGTTTCGTTATGGAAGTTCCTCTAACCTGGAATGGTTACGAAAACAAGGTGAGTTTAAATACTATCCTTACGATATCCGTAATAACAATGATATTGAAACAGTCATTAAAGAAGTGCAACCGGATTATATATTTCATTTGTCCGGGCAAGTGGCTATGACAACTTCAATAGCCAATCCAAGGCTTGATTTTGAAGTAAATGCCATGGGTACATTTAATTTATTGGATGCTGTTCGCAAGTACTCGCCTGATTCTGTAATCTTATACTCTTCTACCAACAAGGTATATGGCGATTTTGAACATCTTACTTTCGACGAAACCGATACACGCTATATTTGCAGGGAATTTCCCAATGGTTTCCCTGAATCTATTTCATTAGACTTTCATTCTCCTTATGGATGCTCCAAAGGTGCTGCCGATCAATACTTACGTGACTTCAACCGGATTTATGGGTTAAAAACCATTGTATTTCGTCATTCATCCATGTATGGAAGCAACCAACATGCAACCTACGACCAGGGATGGGTGGGTTGGTTTTGCCAAAAAGCCCTCGAAATAAAGAACGGGTTGGCTAACGAACCTTTTACCATTTCCGGTAACGGAAAACAAGTGCGTGATGTCCTGCACGGTTCCGATGTAGTGAATCTGTATTTTGCAGCTAAAGATGTAAAACAAGCGTATGGACAGGCTTTTAATATAGGTGGTGGTATCGAAAACAGTTTATCACTTTTAGAACTGTTTACAATGCTCGAAGACATGCTTCAAATTAAAATGAATTACAAAAAACTTCCTTTTAGAGAAAGTGATCAATTGGTATTTGTGGCAGATAATAGTAAGGCTAAAGAAATTATATCCTGGGATATTCAAATGGCTTCAAAAATGGGTATTGCAGATAGTCTTCAATGGGCTGAACATATTTTAAAAGTATGATTTTCGAAAAAATCACAAACCTTCTTAACAAGGGAAATGGACGAAGCGTACTGATCAAAAAAAATATTATTGCATCTATGTTTATTAAAGGTGCAAGTGTATTTATCAGTTTACTATATGTACCTGTTACATTGAATTACCTTAATCCGACACGTTATGGAATTTGGATGACTCTGACTTCTATTGTTGCATGGATGGGTATATTTGATATAGGACTTGGAAATGGATTAAGAAATAAATTATCAGCAGCATTAGCAATAGGTGACAAAGAGAATGCAAAAAAATATGTTAGTACTGCATATGCAATGCTTTCATTAATTGTAATTTCTGTTTTAGTATTATTTTATATTGCTAATTATTGGATTAACTGGAGCTTAGTATTAAACACAACAGAGAATTATGGAGAAGAACTTAAAACGCTGGCCTTAATTGTAGTAACTTTATTTGGTTTTAAGTTTGTATTGAATATTATTTCCACAATATTTACCGCCGACCAATTACCTGCAATAGGAGGTATTTTTGAACTGATTGGGAATGCTATTGGCTTGTTAATTGTTTGGTTTCTTACTTTAACACATAAAAACTCCTTAATCACATTCGGATGGGCTACCATGTTAACGCCGGTTATAATCTATTTAATTGCAAGCCTTTTTTTTTATAGTGGAAAGTATAGTTATCTAAAGCCTTCATTTAAATCAATAAAGATTTCGCATGCAAAAGGACTAACCGGATTGGGAATTCAATTTTTTGTAATCCAAAT
>Ga0302215_10000537_pt1 | contig 27955 bp, 27 predicted proteins | sample II_Fen_N3_1_FD_194580 | JGI IMG/M metagenome (GOLD analysis project Ga0302215, IMG submission 194580) | Peat permafrost microbial communities from Stordalen Mire near Abisko, Sweden - II_Fen_N3_1 | ecosystem: Environmental > Terrestrial > Soil > Wetlands > Permafrost | place: Sweden: Abisko... | reverse complement strand
ATTCATTGTTTGTTGTAACACTAATGCAGTTACTTCTCATTTTATAGATTGATTATTAATAATAAATCAAAGAAATAATTTCTCTGATTCCAATTTAAGTGCGGGGGTTGTTCAAAATTCAAGTAGAGGTGGGGGTCAAATGGTAGATACTTCGACTATCCATACAAACATCCTAAACAGTACTTCTTTCGATACTAATAAACATACTAAATTTAAAACGTTTTAAATTAATAATTATACTGCTCTCATGATTAATAAACTTAATAATAATTTAAAACATCATTACACTATTACTTAATGTAATTATAATACTAACATTAATACTTATTTACCTAACATCATCAAATTGGTTCATTCTTAGTCGATATAAGGTTATTAAACTGTTTATCAATACATTAGTACATTTTTGGATTATACCTTATATATATGGTCTAAAATCTAATACATCGTGCCTGTTGTGTACTATAAATTAATTATTACATTTGTAGAAGTATTCAAATAAACATAAATAAATGTATGGAAACAACTAAAGAAAATGTTTTAGATTATTGTAGTGATATTACATTACATAATAATCATGTATTAGTTTGTATTGAAGGTACTGTTGGTACTTTACAATTAACTACTCTCTCCGCTGAAAAGCAAAATGCTAATAGTAATATAGTTGATAACTTTTTTAAAGATCTTGCAAAAAATCCTAAAACTATTGTAAAGGCATCTAATAAAGCTTATATTGAATATCCTGAATTATTTTTTGGAGATATGATACTATTTAATATGTATGGTAATCCTACTGCAATATTTATTGAAAATGATCCTTGTGAATTAGATAATGTTATTAAGAATTTTAAATTTGATTCTAAAGATAGAAAATTTACAACTACTCTTTCTAGTGTTGATTATAAAGTTAGATGTTATTATACTTTTGAAGCAAGTTCTATTATTCTAACTAAAAAACTATAATATAATATGGCATTATCTGAACAACAACTTAATAATATTACTACTCATATTAGAGAAGATATATCATTAATGAGTACAGTAAATAAACGTAAATTTGAACGTAAACAGTTTGAAGATTGGGTTGAGCAATTTACTAGTTTAGATAATGCCAGTGTTGTTGAATTAATAAATAATATTTATGATCAACAATATGTATCTTTAGAAAATGCTTGTATAGATAATTATGATTATATACTTATTACCGGCTTAGGAAATTTAAGAACTAATCAAGCTAGACAAGAAATTATGAAAGTTATTGAAAATGGTGGAACAACTCATAGAAAAGATATTCAACCAATTTTAGATAATTATATTGCAACTAAAGAAGCTAATAACAAAATAGTAGAAGTAAATATTAAATTATCATTCAATGAGAACTCCACTACGAGATAGATTAATACCTAAAGGTAGAACAATATATTTTAATGAAGAAGCCCATAAATATACTAATGAATTAGGAATACCCTATACTTCTACTACAACAGTTATTAAGAACTATGAAGTTAAAAAAGATTTTGAAGGTATAGCTAAAGCTTGTGAAAAGATTGGACAGAATCCTAGACATCCTAAGTATGAACATTACAAAGGTAAAACTTGGAAACAACTTCTTGCTAAATGGGAAGATACTACTAAGACTGCTTGTGAGTTTGGTACCGAAAAACATTCATATTTAGAACAAGCTGTTAAGAATGCTAATGGTTATAATCGTAATGGTAATGGTTATATAGACGATAAGATTGCTACTTTAGATGAAATTATTGCTAAACATAATTATGGTAGAATAACTATTGAAGATTTTAGAAATACAGGTATTGATATTAAATATCCTGAAATCTTCAATATTATAGTTGGACTTACTAAAGCAGGATATTATATATATGCTGAAATTGGAGTTTATGATGATGCTTATGGTATTAGTGGTTTAATTGATATACTTTGTATTAATCATAAAACACTAGAATTTATAATACTAGATTGGAAAACTAATAAAGCACCTATTAAATTTGAAAGTGGTCATTATGAAAAACTTCCTGATGGTAGACTTGATTTAGATAAATGGAAATCTACTAATGATAAGATGCAATATCCTATTAATGATTTAGATGATAGTACAGGTAATCATTATGCTTTACAATTATCTACATATGCTTATTTAGTTACAACATTTGGTTATACGTTTAAAGGAATTATACTTTGTCATATACGTCCAATTGAACAGAAGTTTTTAAATAGAGAAGATTGGAAAGAAGTTGTTGAAGTTTATAAATTTCCATATCTAGAACAACAAGTGAAATTAATGATGAATCACTTCATGATGAATAATAGAGAACAACAAACAAAACTACTACTATGCTAAAACTTGCATTAAAATATTTTTCTATTGCTTTATGTATATTTGCAGTATTATATGGATTAATACAAATTGCAGAAGTTCTTGATAATAAAATTCCTGAACCTACTGCTAATAGTCAAGTAGATTCTTTAAAGAATATTATTAAAATTAATAACATTATACTTAAAAGAAATGAAGTTATAATTGATTCATTATATAATCATAAATCTCAAATAACTAATAAATATGAAACTACAATTGAAAACTATTCTAATCCTACTATTGTTAGTGATGATAGTATCTCCAATTTTATCTCAAAAGAATTACTTGATTGGAAATGATACTATTGTAGGTTATACTAAAAAACAAAATAGAACTATTGCTATTATATTTCAAGATAAAAATAAACTTGAAGAACTTAATTTTGATAATGAATTAATTATTGATACTTATAAAATTAATGAAATTAAGTTTAATGATAATATGAAAGCTTTTGCTAAAAATGATTCTATTAGTAATGCTAAAAATATTCAATTAAATAATCAGTTATCTAAAGAAATTAAATCTAAAGATACTTGGAAGTTAATTGGTACAGGTGGAATTGCTACTACTCTATTATTTGTTATTATAACTATTCTAAAATAAACTATTATGGAAAAATGTAATGGTAAACAATCTCCATTTAAATGTAATGATATTACTATAGATAAAATTGCATTTAATAAATTAGTAAAACAAGTTACTTCTATTATGACTAATAATGAAAAAGATTTTATATATTATTTTGGTACTAGTGGTGGAATACCTATAACTGTTGAAATGAAAGAACGTTGGCATAATCCTAATAATAAATAATATGAATATACTTTATAATTATATGGGAGATTGTAATTGTACTTTTAGTAATACTCCTGAAAATGTTATTCACAGATATACTAATTGTACTGAGAAAAGAACTAAAGTTGTAACTAATTCTTAACCGAATCTCTGATCACCCTTTCCCTACCAGGGAATATCATACTCGACAGAATTGATCAAATAAATTTAAACATATTATGTTATATAAAATAGATCAACATATATATCCTATAGAATTATATATTCATATAGGTGAAGATATTCATGAAACACTTAATCAATTTATTAATGATGGTGATAGATTGATGACTGATGATAATTGGGATCAATCTGATGCTAAAGTATATAGAGGAATTATACATAAAGAACTTAATGTATATTCTTTAATAGTTGCTTTTGAAGAAGTTCCTAATGGTAAATTAATAGTTCATGAACTTATACATTTAGTTCAACGTTTATATGAACATATTGGACAAACTAATTTTGGTGATGAAAATAATGCTTATCTAATGGAATATTTATTTAGTGAAGTTGAGAAAGCAATTAAACAATATAATGAAATACTTGTATGATACATATATGGTATATAGACAATACAGATAATTTAGTTCTTAATCTGCAAGAGCTATTGAAATATCCTTTACTAGCTAAAGTATATCAACAAGATACTTCTACAGTTAAATATCTATCTAAAGAATACTTTAAATATATTGATTATTTAACTTCTCCTTCGGGATATTGTATTAAGAATGGATTAAATGCTAAAGATTCTCATATATATGCCTTAAGTCAAACTAAACTTCCTAGAGATTATCATGTTCCTTTAAATCATAAAGAAATTCTTAAATTTGTTAAAGAAGATTTAGAATTTGATGGTATTAATAGATTAGTTAGTATGGCTACTAAAGCATTGAATATTTCTACTAGAAGTTTAGAGAATTATATTGATACTTTAAATAATCTTGAACGTGATGAGTTTAAAGATAAAGATGGTAATGCTATTGATGTTTCAGATATGGTTTCTAAAGTTATGAAAACTATTAAAAGTATTCCTGGTGATATTGATACTCTTAAAAATCTTATAGAAAAACAGAACAATAACTCACAAGTAATTAGAGGTTCAAATGAATATAGACCAAGTATGGACGGAGATAGAGAAATTGAATCTTATATCGTTGACGAAGAGTAATGAATGGATTAAAGAAAATTGGAATTATGATACTAGTGATAAAGATAATTCAATACCATTTGTCAATTATATACTTGAAGATAAATCTAATTATCCTAGAGTCAAAGATACAATTAATCCTAAAACTAATAAAGAATATATTGATTTAGATAATGATTTTTTAGTTGGTAATAGTGGTGGTTTTTTAATGGATATAAATTTTATATTTGTTAATACATATTTGTTTACAGGAGTTGCAGATTTTTATACTAAACATGGTGAATATACTTTAGCTGATAAGAATAGTATAGAATATAAAAAGTTTTGGGGCAGAGAAACACATAGACGAAAAGCTGGAATGACTGCTAAATGTAGACTTCCTAGAAAGAATATAGTCGAATACTTTAACCCCAAAACTACTCCTGCTAGACAAGAAGAACTTATTGAAAAAATACATATTACAGGAGATCATTATTCATATCTTAATTATGGTAGAATAGAACGTACTGCTAATGAACAAGAACGTAAGGAATTAGATTCTCAAGGATTACATGCTGTTAATACTATTGCCGGATTTCCTAGATTTTGGGATGGTGATTATTGGGCATATAAAGTTTTTAAATTTACTGCTATTAATAATTTTAATAATACAATTGCTAAAGCTCGTCGTAAAGGGTATTCTTATAAACGTGGTAATCAAGCAGCTAATACTTTAAATCTTACTGATAACTTAACTATTATATTTTGTGCTGATTTACTTAATTATCTTACTGATAGAGGAGCACTTACATATATGGCTAAACAATGTTTCGATTGGTTTGAAACAAAAACTTATTGGCATAGAGGTTATCTTAGTGAAGCAATGGATGGTATTCAACTAGGTTATAAACTTCGTAATAAAGGTAATATATCTTTTGGTAATCAAAGTCAATTATTATCTTATGCTATTGGTCATAATACTTCTGCTGCTGTAGGTAAAAAAGGTATTAGCATAGATGTTGATGAAGCTGGTAAATGTCCTCATCTTAAAGAGTTCATTCAAGTTACAATGTCTAATAATGAATCAGGTGAACTTAGTGTTGGAGGATTAAATATATGGGGTACTGGTGGTACTAAAAATTCTAATTGGGAACATTTTGAATTTATATTTTATAATCCACTTTCTATTAATGGTATTTGTTTTGAGAATATATGGGATGATGATAGACGTCATGAAACATGTGGATTCTTTCATCCTAATGTTTGGAATTATGAACCTTATATTAAGGATGGTAATTCTTTATTATTTAGTTCTATAGTTAGTTTTAATAAAGCTAAAGCAATTGCTAAAAAATCTAAAGCTAATGATGATTTTATAATATGGTGTGCTCAACGTGCTAATAAACCTAGCGAAGCTTTTATTAATACTACTGAAAATCTATTTGCTTCTCCTACATTAAATATACATGTTAGTGATTTAAAAAATGATCATACTAAGAAATTTTATACTGATGGTTGGTATGTACAAATTGATGGAGTAACTAAATTTTTAGATAAAGATGAATGTATTAGACAAAATATATTCTCTGATGGTTGGCATGATTTTATATTATCTGTTCCTCATACTAATGCTACTGATGTGCATGGATGTGTTAGAGAATACTATCAACCATTTATAGATGAAAATGGTGTTGTACCTAAAGATTTATATTTCATTACATGTGATCCTTATGGTGTAGATAAACTTAGAACTGAAATTACAGATAAACATTCTCTATTTTCTTTTCAAGTATGGATGCGAGATAATACTAGAGTGTCTTATGGTGGTAAACGTTTAGTTGCAGAATATGCAGGTCGTTTAAATACTATGAAAGACAATGATAGATTAATGCTTGATGCATGTTATCGTTGGAATTGTGGAGTACTTGTAGAATCTAATAGAGGTGAAACTATTCCTAATTTTAAATTATGGAAAGTACAAGATAAACTACTTAAAGATCCTTCGGGGTATGATGGTAGTAATATTCAATTAGCTCTTGCTACTAGTTATGGTATGGTTATTGGAGATGGAGATAAAAAACTTAATGGTTTAACTATGATTAAAAACTTTAATAATGAAGTCATAGGTAATACAATAGATGGAGAAATAATTATTAGGTTACAAGATAATTATTCTTTACCTTTATGTTTAGAATTTCAGAAATATACAGATACAGGAAATTTTGATAGAATATCTACTATGTTACTTGCTATGTATGAATTTAGAAAAGATGAATTTGTTAAACGTGCAAATCTATTTAAAAATACTACTAATAAACAATCTTTAGCTCAACGACTAAAACGTAAATAATATGGCAGGATTTAATACTGATTTAAACAATGTTCTACCTGATCAAAGAGTTTCTTTTAAAACTAAACAATCTGCTAAATGGACAAAATCTATGGCAGATTATGTAGTACAACTAGCTATATCTTGTAATGATAAAACTCGTACTGCTGATTTTTTAAATATGGCTAATGGTTATATAGATAAGAAAATGTATGAATATGTTCTTAAGACATATGGTCTTAAAGAGGATAGTACTAAAGAATCTATACTTGATGATCTTAGAGAGATAGATTGGTTACAACCTATTAAAGATAAATATCTTGGAGAATTTGTTTCATCATATAATAATTATCAAGTTTATACTGATGATCCCAATAGTATATTTTTTAGAAATAAAGAATATGGAGATAAATTAATTGCTGTAATGCAACAAATGATTATTAATGAACTTAATAAAACAATTGAAACTGGACAACAATCTAAAGAAACTCCTGATTTAGATCAATTACTTAAAGATCATATTGACACTTGGAATGATAGACGTACGGAAGATGCTCAAGGTAGATTAGATCTTCTTAATAATGTTATTGATGCTAAACTTAAATATAATCAATTATATTATTATTGGTGGGCTACAGAAGAATGTTATACTTATAGAAAAGTACATAAAGAAAATGTTATATTTGAAATAGTTTCTCCTCTTGAATATTATAGAGTACCTAGTGGTAATCATTATGTTGAAGATGATGAATATGGAGTTAGAATATTTAATAGAACTTTATATCAAGTATTAGATATTTATTCAGAACTTTTAAAACCTACAGATATTGCTTATTTAAAAACTTTTACTGAGAAACGCACAGTTGAAACTGGTACTACTAATTTACTTAAAAGTAGATTACTTGAACAAGGAATGACAGAAGATGATTATATTACTAAAAGTAGTATGATGAATGATATGATCACTCATAATAGTTGTTTTGGAAATACTAATGATGTTAAGATTGCACATTATGTTTTTAAAACTGAAGTTAAAGTTGGATATCTAACTTATCAAAATATAGTTGGTGAAATACAAGAAACTATAGTAGATGAAAATTATGAATTAGATCTTACTAATGGAGATATTAGTATTAAAGTAGATTGGTTACAACAATTATATGAAGGTGAAATTATTGGTTATTCTCAAGGTTCTAATAATTTTGAAAGTGTTTATACTAAAGTTAGACCTATTGATATTCAAAGAGAAAATTTTACTAATTTAAATGTTTGTAAATCTCCTTATAATGGCATGAGTTATATTCATGCTGATAGTAGTCCTAAACCTATTCCTTTTAGGATGGTTCCATATATTGCTCTTGCTAGAATATATCATTATCAAATAGAACGTGCTATTAATAAATGGAAATCTATTTTAATTATTCCTCAAAGTGCTCTTAGTGATGATCCTGAAATGTCTACAGAGGAACGTCTTGCTAATATGAATGCTGAAAGTACTTTAGTTATTAATGATGCAACTACTAATGTGAATGCCTTGCAAGCAATGAAGGAAGTGGCTACTACGGCAACGTACAATTATATTAATACATTGTCCGGCTTATTAGATAAACTCAAACTAGATGCCTGGGAAGTGGCAAATATGACACCCAGCAGAATGGGGAATCAGGCAGCTTATCAAGGAAAGTCTGTTACTGAACAAAGTCTTGCTCAATCTTCTATTAGTGGTAATTGGTCACTTGAAATGTTTAATCTATTTCGTAGTAGTGATTATCTAGCTAATTATGATTATAGTAAAATAGCTTGGGCTAATGGTAAGCAAGGTAGTTATGTAGATGAATCAACTAATGAAAGTAAATATATTGAAGTTGATCCTTTAGAACATTTTGCACTTAACATTGGTATTAATGTTGGTAATAGTAGATTGCTTGATGAAAAACTTAAAGCTATGAAAGATGTAGCTTTTAGTGCTTCTCAAAATGGAGATGTTGAATTAGCTACAGAAGCTATTATGAATGATAATCTTCAAGTACTTAAATCTAAAGTTGAAGATGCTGCTAAAGCTAAGAAAGTTTATGAACAACAAATGGAACTTTCTAAACAACAATCTGCTCAACAAATTGAAGCAATGAAACAACAAGGTATTAAAGATACTAGAGATTTTGAAATTCAAAAAATTCAATTAGAAAATGACGGTAAAAAAGAATTAGAACTTATTAAACAAGAAGGTCTATTACTTGTTTGGGAACAACGTTTAAAAGTTGATACTAATGGTAATGGTTATATTGATGAAAATGAAACTTATGGTGAAGCTATTAATAGGAATCAACAACAACAAGAAGTTCTTTCTTTAGCTCGTGCTAAATTTGAATTTGAGAAAAAGAAACATGCAGATAATCTTGCACAGAAGAAACCATCAAGTAATAAGTAATACTTAAATACATACATATAATAATTGTATATGTATAAAACTATAACTATTTTTACATTATAAACTTATACTAAAGTAAAATGTTATGAAATTCAATTATTTTAATAATCCTAAATGTGAAGAAGCTAATCCTGATAATGGTAATGGTGGTAGTGATATAATAATAGAAGGTTTAACTCCAATTAAAACTGAAGGCGTTAAACCTACAATACCTATTATAAATCCTATTGAAACTCCTCCTGCTCCAGAAAATATACCAACTCCTAATCAAACTCCTGAACCAACTCCTTCTAATGGCACTAGTGGAACTGTAGTTCAAATTGAAGATGGTAATGGTATTTCTGATTATATTCTTGATGTTGATGGTAATGCCACTAAAGATGGAGTCATTGTTTATACAGCTGAACAGATAGCTACTAGTTCAACTGAAGATGATAAAACTCCTATTGTTGATGATATACATCAACTAATTTCACAAGTATCGGGAATTGATCTTTTAGATGACGCCGGTCAACCAGTTTTATTTAAAGATGGTGTTGAAGGTTTAGCTGAAAGAGAAGTTTACGTAAAAAACAAATTTTATCAACAAGGACAAACTGAGGCTATTGATAGTTTATTTGGTGATAATCCTGACTTAGCAGAAATGTATTCATATAAATCTAAACATGGTAGTTTAGAAGGTTATGTTAAACAGACAGATTATAATTCAATTACTATTAATGAAACAACTACTCCTGATGTTTTAAAAACAATTCTTAGAGATCATTATGAAGCAATTGGTAATGATTCTAAAACTATTGATAGACTTATTAAACTTTCTGAGAATGATGAAACTTTAAGAGTTGATGCTCTTGAGGCTTTAGAAGAACTTAAGACTAATAAAGCTATAAAAGATAAAGAAACATTACTTATTCAAAAAGAATCTCAACGTCAACAACAACAAGTTATAAATAATTATTATGGTGCTGCTGTTGATAATAAAGGACAACTTATTGATTTAGGTGTTAAAGATTCTTTATATGATAAAATTATTAAAACTGGTCAAATAGGAAATCTATTACTTCCTAAAGAAGGTTTAAAAGTAGAGGTTAATGGTAAACCTACTCGTGTTACACGACAAGATTTATTTGCATACTTCTATAATGATATAGAAACAAATAACGGTTATAAGACACAAGCACAAATTGATGAAGATAATAGATTAGCTGATACTAATCAATTTCTTATTCAAGGTATTAAGAATATTACTGGTGGAGATATTTCTTCATTAGAACAAACTCTTACTAATGTTATACGTCTTAAAAATGCTAAGTCTATTATTAAAATGACTAATGGTAAACCTGTTTCATCTAAACCTGCAACTAATATAGAAGAGCAAGTTCGTAAAGGTACTGCTCAAATTATAATCAAATAAAGTAATAATATTATTACTTTTTATAACAATTAAAAACTTACAACAATGAGGGAAATTGGAAGTGTACAGTATGATTCATCAACGTATAATGATGAAAATACTCTTTTGAATTTTAAATTAATGAATGCTCCTACTCTTAATCAAGCATTCACACATCTTTGGGGACATGATAGTGATAAGTTTCCTTTACTTACTATGACAGAAGGTCAGATGGGACAGATTAATAAACGTCCTTTAAATGGTGCTGATACACAGTATAAATGGAAAATTATAGGTCGTGAAAAACTTACATCTCCAATTAAACGATTAGTTACAACTGCTGTTAATGGATTAGTTGGTTCAAATGGTGGAGCAATTATTGTAGAAATGCAAGATAATTGGTTTCCATATCAATATGGTGCTGTTGCTCCTGATGGTCGTTCATTAGTTCGTGTACAAACGGAAGGTGTTCCTACTGGTCGTGGTACTTATCAATATACTTTTGTATCACAAACGGGTGTAGGTATTGATGTTGCTAATTTTGCTGCTGGTAAATTTTGGGCATTACAAGCTCCTACAATTGCTGCTAGTAAATCTGATGGTACTCGTGATAATAAATCTTCATTTAATGAAGCTACTAATCAGTTTGGTTTTCATCGTTTTTCTCAGAATATTGCAGGTAACATCTCTAATAAAGTATTGGATATAGAATTTGATATTAAAGATGAAAATGGCACTATTCACAAATATAACAAGTGGATACCTTATCAGATGAAGAAATGGGAACTTCAACGTAAACAACTGTTAGAAGAAGATTTATGGCGTTCTCGTTATAATCGTGATATTAATGGTAATGTTACTTTGAAAGATCCTCAATCAAATGAACCTATTCCACGTGGTGCAGGAGTTTTCGAACAGTTAGAAGCTGCTGGTAATGATTTTAGTTATTCTAACTTTACTCGTTCATTACTTGATATGATTCATGATCATGTTAATAGTAATCGTATTGGTGATTCTAAAGGTGAAAAAGTACTTTATTGTGGTAAAGGATTTGCTCGTGAATTTAGTAAATCATTAGAACGTGATTCTAAATTTAATAACTATTTTCAATCTCTTGGAGATAAAGTTATTGGTAATGGAACTGATGGTTATCTTTCTTATGGTGCTTATTTTAATCGTTACAAACTTTTAGATGGTACTATATTTACTGTCAAAGTGGTTAATATGTTTGATGAAGGTTCTGTTGCTGAATTACAGAAAAAGAATGGTGATACTATTGATGGTTTACCATATGATTCATATACTGCTGTATGTCTTGATCACTCACTCGTTGCTAATGATGACTTTGGTGATTCTCGTAATATTCAAATGGTTTACGAACAAGGTCGTGAATTTAAGATGGGTATATATAAAGGTATGGCTGAACTACCTGCTGAATGGGGTGCTAGTCAAGGTAATATCTTAAGTGATACTAAGGATGTTGCATCTTATGAAGTTATTACTTCACAGGGTATTAATATCTTGAATGCTACTACATCTTTCATTATGCGTAGAGCTTAATATAAATCAACTATTTAAAGTACTAATAAACTAAATGTTGCTGAAATGATTACACTTAAAAAAACAATAACAATCAAATATAAACTTGCAGGAAGTATATTTGAATCTATAAATAAACTTGCTTATAATACTCAAGTAAGAAGTCTTGGAACTACTAAAACTATAGTTAATAAATTATTATCTAATCCAACTTTACTAGATGAAGTACTACCTATTATTATTGGAAACAATAATAAGAATAGTGAATGGGAACATGAAAAACTAGATTGGGTATCTTCTATTCAAATTCCTATTAGTTCTAGTGGATTGATACTTGATTTAAATTCTATATTTGATGTAGGTAATCCTGATCGTAAAGAACGTATTGCTAAGTATATTAAAGATTATAAAGTAGATAAAGATATTACAGAAGAAAATCTTGCTCAACATATTTTAAAAAATAAAGAAATTGATCCTACAGATTATCACATGTATTTTAGATATACTAATGCTCGTGATTTTTTATATTGGTTAGTTGCTATTAATTCTGCTCAAGTTGCTAATAAACCGGAAGATGCGGATAAATCTCCTAATATAAGATTTTTCTTATATGATGAAAAAATTGCTAGAACTAGACTTTTGGCAAATGCAGATGCTCAATCTAAGGCTGTTAACAAACTGATTGCTTTACGTGCTAAAGACAATGGTGAAGATATTCTTAAGAATATTGCTATTCTACAGAATATTATTCCTTTTGAAGATGTTATGGATATGTCTAAAGAAGATATATATCTTGAATTATTTAGTTATGCTAATAATCATTCAAGTGATTTTTTAGAAATAGCTGAGAATAAAGAACTTGAACTTCAAGCAACTATTAAAAAGTATATTGAACTAAATGTTTTAAGTGTTAATATTGATAATGCTATTGTAGATTCTAGTAATACTGAAATAATTGTTGGTAAAACTATGGATGGTGCAATTCTTTATTTTAAAAATCCTATAAACAAAGGGGAAGTTACTAAATTTGAAAGTAAATATAAATCATTAAAGAAATAATAAAATGTATAGTAGTGTAGCATCATTACATATAGCTTTAGATGCTAGGATACAACAACAAAATAGTAATCGTAAAACTGCTATATTTCCACAACAGTATGATATGGTGTTGAATGATGCTATACAAACTGTATTGAAACTTAGATTATCTACTAGACTTAATCCTATTAAAATAGGTTTTGAAGAGTCTACTAATAATTATGATAGTGTTAAATCTTTAAAACGTACTTGCAATCCTACTTGTTATTATGATAGTGTAACTCAAAGATATTACTTTGAGTTACCATCAAATTATTATATGTATGCTAGTTTAATTGCTAAAATTAATTATAATAATACTAATAAAACTATAACTACTAAAGATGAAAGTATAAATTTATCAATACTTAATTTTGATAATTTTATAACTCCTACTAAAGTAGTTTCTGATTTAAAATATACAACTAGTGATAATAAAATTATTGTTCCGAGGAATATATATAAAGTTGGAATTAGTACTAAATCTTCTTTTTATTATTTTAATTTAATAAAAGATTATTTTAAGAATGAAAAAGATATTGATTGTTATTATGAAAATTATAATGATAAATATTGTCCTAATAGTTTAATCTTTAAAAATAAAAATAATAATATACCTATAAATGTTATTTTAAATGATACAATATTAGATACTATAACTTATACTGAAGAAACTATTATTAATAAAGTAATTGATATCACCAAAACTCCTATAGTAGAATATACTGATATGGGTTATAAAAAAATAGATTTGGTATCTTCTATGAATAATGCTAATGACACTAATGATTATTATGCTAAAACAAATAATCATTTAAATCCTAAGTTTATTATGGAAAATGGTAAGATATTTCTTACTACTGATTCTAAATTTTATTATAGTGATATTAGATTAGAATATATTAAACAACCTAGAATTATTGATAGTACTATTGGTCAAATGACTGATATGGAAATTACTGATGATATTCTTGATATAGCCACTAAACTACTTATGGCAACTCTTAATATTAGAGATCCTTATGCAGAACAAGCAGCTCAACAAAATCAACAACGTCAACAAAATCAACAATTAAATAATTAAACAAATAAAATAAATATTTATGAGAACAATGATGATTGCTAATACTCTTGTTGCTGATGGTAATCCTACAGCAAAAGGAGCGATTGGACTTAAAGATGCTGCAGGGAATCCTAGTAATTTTATTACTAGTCCAGCTAATAGTAATCCTAATGGATTATTTCAATTAGTTAATTCTTTAGGTAATGGATCTGTAAAAACATTTACTATTAATCCTAATAACTTTAATTTTCATTCACAACTAAGTGGTTATACTGCTGATATAGTTCCTACTCAAAGTATTATATATCCTACAGGTAATGTACGTACTGATTCTTTTGGAATGCAATTTGAAGGTGGTATTGTTGTAAAAAAACTTGATACTAACAAGAATGTTTGGAATACTACTAAAATTCTTAATGTAGAAGTTATTGGTACTGCGGGTGTAGTTTTAGCAACTGATGTAGTAGCTGCATTTAAAGCTGCAATGCTTACTTTAATTTCTACTACTGATATGAAGTTGCCTATTAAAAGTGTAGTTCATACAGCAGGCACTAGTTCTGTATATACTTTGAATGATAATAATTGGTTTATTCAACTTACTGGTGATTTACGTTCATTTCTTTTTCCTAAAGTAAATGGCGAATCATATATTAATACAGGTGCTGAAGCAGTTCTATTTGAAAAAGAATTAGCAACTAATAGTGGATATAATAATACACTTGATAAATTTGAAGGTGCATATGCGGATTCAAATTTTATTGCTGATCCTGCTGCTGTATATGATATTATAACTATAAGTACTAGAGCAGTTGCTCAACGTCCATTGCTTCCTAATGCTGCTGGTTTTGATAAAACATTACATATTTATGTTCCTCATACAGCACAAACAGCCGTATATGATGTTATTGTTAAATATCTTACTTTTCTTAAAAATTCTAATGGTGCAGCTGTAGTAGTTGTATAATATATAATTAAAAAGTATCTAGTTGAAATATACTAGATACTTTTTATGTTTTATTAAATATACACTTTTAATTTAAATAATATAATATACTTTTTAATTATGGATGTAATGAATAACATAATTTTAAAAGATATAAGTTTACTTATTATAACTAATCTTTTTACTCTCACAACTATTTGGTTTAGAGAATATTGGATTAAAAAACAACTTTCTAAAACTATTCTTTCACCTATTGACAGAAGTGATTTATTTATTAAACTTACACAAATATGTGGACAAATAAGAGAAGATCTTAAAGCTAATGGTGTTTATATTGCTTATTTTCATAATGGAGATCATTTTAAAAATGGAATGTCTATTGATAAATTTACTGTTGTAGCTGAAGATTATGATAATAAAATTAAAGGTGGATACATTGGAAAATATCAAATGATAACTATTAATTATATAAATTATTTATATCATAGACTTCTTACTGATGGAAGATGTTATAAAGAAGATATTGGTGAATTAGATATGATTGATAGTAACTATAAAGAAGATTTAATTAAACGTAAGGTTTATTCTAGTTATTCTTTTTTAATTAAAGATGATGATGAAAAACCTGTTGGATTTATAAGTCTTGAATATCTTAAAGAATTTGATTTTAAAAGAGAATACGAATCTTATATTTGGAAACATCAATTAAGTACTTCTAAAAGTATTAAAAATATAATTAAAAAATAGAAAATATGCCAACTACAGATCTTGCATATGTTAATATAGGTACTCTTCCTAATAATACTTTTCCTAAGGATAACGGTAGAACTTATATTTATAAAAGAAATAATGGACATATATATGTTTATTATAACTATACTGAAACATTAATAGGTAATGATGGATTAATATCTAGTGTACCTATATTTGATGATTTACCTAAAGATAAATATCCTGTTCATACTCCTGATGCAGGACATTTATTTTTATATTTTAAAGATGGTATTCTTAGAGCTTATGATAAAGATTTAAAAGAACATGAAATAATTATAGGGAATTATACTGTTGATAGTAAAGTTGATAAAGTTATAAATAAATCATTAGTTTTAGATACTGAAATACAAAAACTTGCTAATCAAAGTGGAGTTAATACTGGTGATCAAGATTTATCAGCATTAGCTTTAAAAAATGATAAAGGTATTGCTAATGGTTATCCTTCTTTAAATTCAGAAGGAAAAATACCAACTAACTTTATTATAGGTTATTTATCACAAGTAGCTGAAGCTACTAATTTTGCTACTTTACCACTTATAGGAGAATTAGATACTATTTACACTACTCTTGATAATAATAAAGAATATAGATGGAGTGGTACTGTTTATGTAGATATAACAGAAGGAATAGATAAACAATCTAAAGCAGATATATCAATATATAATGTAAATACAAATTTTCCTTTAGAGTTTGGTTCTTTTTATACTCCAATTACAGCTAAAGAAGTAACTCCACCAATGTTAGGTAGAATAATTACTTATCAAGTTAGTGCAACAGAATGGATAAAAGAACAATTTGTAGGCGAAATTACAGCGCAGTGGAATGATGATAATAAATGGATAAAAGATAGTAATGCAAAAGAATTATCTAATGTTGCAACCAAAGATTTTTTCTTACAGGATTCAGATTTAACAAAAATAAATCCTTTATTAATTTTGCAATTTGGTAAAGTAGATTATATAGATAATGAAGATGAACTTTATTTAGTAACAGTTCAGAAAAATAATCCTTTACTTCAAGTTTGTAAGGCTGATTTAAGTACGGTTGTAGCTACATATTACCCTAATTTGGGCGGTATTGCAACAGGTATCGAAGAAGTTGAATTAAAAAATGGTGAATCTGTTTTATTTAAAGCAAAAATAAACTGGGATTTAATTGATGTATCATTAACTTATTTTGCTGATAAAATTCATGTAAATGTTAAACATGATTATTCGCCTGATCAACAAACCAATAAAATAGTAACTTCAAATATCGACACATTAACTATTAAAAGAGAGAATATATATAAACAAACTATCCAATTATTTGATATATCAGATCCTGCTATCGTAATGGGTAAATATATTCCTTCTACTTCTACAACCGGACTACTAGAATATATGTCGGGAGTTGCGCTATTTACAGGTTTTATTGGTCCTTTAAATACAGGAGATGTAATTAATACATCTTTAGCAAATCAACCTGATAACTGGTTTAGTGGTTATTATGCTATTTTTGATAAAGATAAAAATATTATTACAAAATCTTCTATAATTAATCCTAATGTAATTGATGATAGATTAGTTTATACTGCTTTAGAAGGTGAAAAATATGTAAGAATTTGTTTTAGAAATGTAGGTATTGATTTAACTACAATGTCTAATTTAATGATAACAGTTAATCAAAGATATACTAATACTTTTATTCCTTTTGGATTACTTAATCAAATTGATCTTAAAAAAATTAATATACCAGGTTCTTTTTTTGAGCAAACAACAATGTTTTGTGGTGATTCAGTTACAGAATTTGGGACATATCCTGAACAAGTAGCAGAATTAATTGGTGCTAATGCTATTAAAGTAGGTTATGGAGGTTGTAGAATGGCAACTCATCCTGATGTAAATTATAATGAATTATCTATGTATAAAATAGCACAAGCTATTAATACAGGAAATTTTACAACAATGCAAAATGCAATTAATAATTTAATTGTTTTAGAAGATAATAATAATTTAGCTTTTACAAAATTATCAACTACTAATTTTAATAAATTAAATGTATTAACTATATTTTTTGGTACTAATGATTTTACAGGAAATGTAATTTTAGGAGCAATTGATTCAATTGATACTACTACATTTAATGGAGCTATAAATTATATTATAGATAAAATATTAACTGCTTATCCACATATTAAAATTGTATTTATTACTCCTACTCATAGATTTATACAAGATAATAAAATAGATGATGTAGATGTAGTTCCTAATACTTTAGGAAAATATTTAATTGAATATGTAAATGCTATTATAGAACGTGCTAATTATAATCATATTCCAGTATTAGATATGTATCGTAATTCAGGATTTAATAAATATAATCATCAATATTATTTTGGAATAGATGGGGTACATCCTAATGCAATTGGATATACTTATATAGCTAATAAAATAGCAGCATTCTTAAAATCATTATTTTCTTTTTAAATATATAATATAAATAATTAATTTATGAGTACTACAGAACAAAGAGGTATGACTTTTACAACTAGTGCAGATAATCCTAAATCAAGTACTCTTGTTAGAACTATTGCATTATCTGCATTTAATATAGATTTATCTATTGGTGAAGATTTTACTAAACTTACTAATATGATTACTAATAGTGTATTTACTATTACTAATCCTATTATAAAAAAAACATTTAGATTATTTATTACAGGGGGTACTTTAGCAGTTCCTACTTTTACAGGTTATACAACTACTTGGATGGCAGGCACAGTAGTTACAGATTATAATCCTTTAATAACTAATGTTTTATATTGTGAAATAAGAAGTGCAGGAACCATTAATTTATTTTGGGGAGAATAACCTATGAATATACAATATTATAGTGGAGTACTTGCTAGTGTTATACGAGGTGTAATACTAGTATTTAAAACTTATAAAAATAGAGTCCTTGCAGATCTTGGTATAGTCACTAGTGATAGCAATACTATTGCTTATATGAAAATGTCTAAACAACAAAGTATTAATAAATCTATAAACTTTGCTTGGTTGGGTGAAGCAGGTAGTACTATTAGGACAAGTGGAATATATAGTTATTTTACTAAGTTATATTCACTATTAACTACTAATGATGCAATACAAACAACAAGTACATCACAACCATTTGTAGGTGGAAATATTGCACCAAATGAACATTATAGTTTGAAAAATCCTAATGGTGGAAATAATTTTATGCCTCATTCTGTTATTAATTTTGCAACTACTGATGCGTGGAGTATAACAACTATCATAAATACAAATGGTTCAGATGTAAGTAACATGTATTATGCGAGTGGAGTTACTACAAAATTTAGTAATTTTTATTATGGCACTGCAAAATTCAGGTTTATTAATTCTTTAGGTACTTCATATTTATCAACAAATATTATTAATGGTCAAATTATAGGTAAAAATTGTGTAGTAACAAGAGTTGCTGATGGATTAGGAAATTTAAAAACATATATTAATGGTGTATTTTTAGAAAATCAAATTGTAGTTACAAGCATTGAACTAACTAAAATTTTAGATTCAAATAGCAGTAATATTGGAAGTATTTCATCTCACATAATTCGTGCACAAGCATTAACATCTACACAAGTACTTACAGAAGCAACATTTTTAAGAAATTTATACCCTGACATTCCATCTATAACAATTGGTAGTCAAGTTTGGGCTACAAGTAATTGTGATATGGTTTGTACACCACAAGGCAATTTGATTGCTAATGTAACTGATAATACCATTTGGACAAGTTCACAAACATTGTATGATAATGCTTATGCAGCTACAGCAGGTACAGTAGAACAAAAAACTTATGCGGCTGTAAAAGCTGCATCTATGTGGTGTCATTATAACAATGATAGTACTGTTGGTTCTGTATATGGAAAGTTATACAACTGGTTCGCTGTAAAATTATTGCAGATGGATATTGATTATTACAACGTTGCAAATCCTACATCATTGTGGGGTTATAGAGTACCAGCACAAGCGGATTATACAGCGTTAAGTACATATTTAGGTGGTGATATTGTTAGTGGTGGTAAGATGAAAAAAGAAGGTTTAGTATATTGGAATAGTCCTAATACAGGAGCAGATAATAATAGTGGATTTAGTGCAATAGGTACTGGAAGAAGATACACAGATGGTACATTTTCAAATATTAATATTTATTCTTGGTTTAGAATGTCAGATATTGGAAATACTACAAGATATGTTAGAATAGCTGATTCAGGATTAGGTAATGGTAGTTCTGATGCAATTCAAGGATGTGCATTAAGATTAATAAAAAACTAAATTATGGAAGAAGAAATATTATATAAAATGAAATATGCTTTACTAACAAGTGATAAGTATATAGAATTAAATAATCAAATTAGTAATGCATTTGGTTATTCAGAAGGTAAATCAACAGCCCGTTATACTACAAATACTCCTGAAATATATAATAATTTATGTATAATGATTATTACTTCTGAAGTTCAAGAAAAATATAGTGACCTATTAGAAGAAATAGAACTTTTAGATACTAAACCTATAACAGATATTGAAATAACTAACATTTAAACTAATTAATATGAAAGTATTAGAATTGTTATTAAATAGAATTTATTATGCACCTACATATACTATAGGTAAATTTTATATAGATGGTGTTTATTTTTGTGATACTATAGAAGATGTAAATCGAGATTTGAATAAAGATGGTGATTTAACAGATCTTGGAGAATCTAAAATTCAAGATAAAACTTGTATTCCATTTGGTAGATATAAAGTTATAGTTAATATGTCTACTAGATTTAAAAGATTACTTCCTAGAATACTTAATGTACCTAGTTTTGATGGTATTCTTATACATAATGGACATGATGAAAATTCTAGTTCAGGATGTATTATACTTGGTAAGAATACTGAAAAAGGTGGAGTAACTGGTGGAACTATTTACATGAATAAACTTACTAATCTTTTATTAGAAGAACAAGAATCTAAAGATATTTATATAACAATTAAATAATTAATAATTACTATTATGGAACAATTTATAGAACAATTATTTGCTAGTTTTGATCTTCCTTTAATGATTAGTATTACTGTACTTAGTTATATTATTATTAAGATTATAGATATAAGTCCTTTAAAAAATACTACTAGTTTTGGTAAACATGCTATTACAGCAATTGGAGGTATATTACTTTGTGTAGCTTATTATTATATTGTTAAATTACCTATTGATAAGATTATACCAACATATCTTTTAACTACTGCATTTTATGATTTTATTATAAAGAAAGTATTAGACAAATTAAATATATCTTATACTACTACAAAAGATACTACTATTGTAGAAACTGCAGATACAGTAACTATTTCTAATGCTGATATTGTAGTAGATAAAAAGACTAATACTGTTGATACAACTACTAAAACTATAACACCAAAACCATGAGTAAAAGTTTAAATCATTATGCTAGTAGAATAGCTTACGCAATAGGGCAGCCTAATAATCAAACAGTTAAAGAACTGGCTAAAGATTTAATCAAAGATTATTATGCTAAATATATTATACAAAGTATAGATAGAAATGGTATTTCTAATAACTATAAAGCAAGTCTTGAAATGGATACTATTCCTGTAGAAGAAACTGCTATAATAAATGAATTTTATAATATATGGGGACATACTATAGATGGTGTTTGGAGTAGAAGTATTACAGATGATGCTGATCCTAATCATATAAAGAATCCTAGATATAAAGTTTATACTGAATATAAAACTAAGAGCAAGATTCCTACTCCAATGAATATTAAAAATGATGCTCCTTTTACTAAAGTTAGTATTATAGGAACGGCTATTACATTTACTTATTCTAGTGAAATTAGTTACCGAATCTCTACTCACTCTTCTCCTACCAGGAGTTCTAGATTATATCAATATAAAGATAATTATATTAATGTTCGTCAAAATGTTCTTATTCATGATACTGTTGTTAGGAATCCTATTACTCGTATAGAAGTTGAAGGTCTTTGGGAAAATCCTGAAGAAGTTATTGGTTTTTATAGTACTACAGATAATCAAGATTTAGATCTTCCATTTCCTAATGAAATGATGCAAATGATAGTTCTTGATATACTTAAAACAGAATTTAATATTCAACCTAAAGATGTTGAAGTAACAGATAAATAATATGAGAGAGTTTATAATAAAGGATTATCATAAGGAATTTATTAATAATTGTAGTGTTCAAATAAATACATTAAATGAATCATTACATGCCTGTTTCTATGACATTACATGTACTATATTGCTATTAGATGATAAATACTATCACTTTTTAATAAAGTACGGCATACGTATTAAGGAACTGCATAATAATGACTATATTGGTAAACCTTTATTATATACTAATTCAGAAGATGAAAATTTATTTATTAGTGAATATAATTATTTATTACTTAAACTAGAAACTGTAGTTAATACTTCTAAAATTATTAATAAATTTACTTTTTATAAAAGCATACCTTCTAGTATTTATAAAAGTATTTTATTTAATTCTAATTTTGAACAAACAAAACGTATTATAAAAGGTGATACTGTTACTATCCCTAAGATAGGTGATTTATCTATTGTAAGAGTACCTTATGATAGTACTAAACCTGATTGGGGAGCATCTAATCAATATAAAAATGATTTGCGAGATAAAGGCTATACTATTAAAAATAAAGATAATCCTACTGGTAAACTTTGGTTAGTAGATAATGGATTAAATAGAAATGATTTTGCTATTCTTAAATGGTGGAAACATAATTCTAGACTTAAAAATAAACTTCAATATAGATTTAGAGCTTCTGTTTATGGAAACTTTTATCCTAAATCTCTTGATAGAAAATATACAATTGATGAAATTGCAAATAAAACAAATACTGGTTTATATGATAAGATAAGTCATATATATAGATTTCATTATTCATATACACAAAATAATTATCCATTTTATAAATTTATTAAAAATATTGACTAATGGTACATAACTATATAACATCTAAAGATCTTATCGAAAGAATATATAATAATTATAATATTCAATCAGATGATTTTGTTTCTCGTTTACCTACATGGGTACTTAATGCAATTAGAGAAATAGGTATTAAACAGTCATATATTCTAACTAATATTGTATTATATCTTAAAGATAATAAATCATGTATTCCTAAAGAAATTGATAGAATATATGGTGTTAAAATTAATGGTTTAACTGCTGATTTAAATTATGATTTATCTACAGTAGAAAAACAATATTATAGTCATCATTATAAAAATGAGGTTGTTGGGTTTAATGGTAGTATATATAAAACTGAGCATAATGCAATAGATGATTATGATGAAGATTTAGTTACTCCTGATGAAGAAAAACTTACACAAACTTATCCTACTGTTATATCTCCTACTGATTATTATAATGCTCAATATCCTGAATTAAATCATACAAATTTTGATATTAAGTATTGGAGAAGTAGAAGTAAAGATACATACAAATATAAAATAGTTAATGGTTGGATTAATACTAATGTTAAAGAAGGAACTATTGAATTAGCATGTGGAGCAATTCCTTATTTATATGATCAAGATTTTGAGATGATATTTCCTTTAATACCAGATGATGAAAATCTTATTCAAGCACTTACTTTTTATATTCTTGGACAAATGCTTATGAGAGGTTATAAACATTCTCTTTTAAGTTATACTACAAATAATGAATTTTTAAATCCTGGAATGGGTTGGACTAAATATAGTAAACTTGCTAGAAATAGTTGTAATGCTATGTCACCTGATTCTAAAAGAACTCTTAGTAAACTAACAGGTCGTAATATAATTTAATATGCAACTAAATAAAGGACTTAATTTAGATGGTCTACCAGATACTGTAGAAACTGGAGATTATAGATATGCTGAGAATGTTGTATTAGATAGTACATATAAACTACCTACTAATGAAAATGGTTTATTAGATATTGAAATAATACTTAAAGATACTTGTGGAATCATACCTTTTGATAAAGGTATGATTGTTTTTAATAAATCTAATGAAGTATCTAATATAAAAGTTATATTTACTGACTCTCAAAATATTAATAAAGAATATATCAAATATAATATTAATATACCTACTTTAAATTTTACTAAAGAACAGCCTATTAGAGGGACTACTAGTTATAATCAAAGAGGTGATTTAATATGTATTTTTTCATGTGGTGTTAATGGTAATTGGGAAGATAAAATAATTAATTTTAATTCTTATGAAACTTTAGATAATTATATTAATCCTACATATACTTTTGAATTAGATGCTAATGATCTTTATTTATTAGATATTAACCCTAATGTACAATTTCCTAGTGTAACTAATAATTCTATTGCAGGTTCATTAATTACAGGTAGTTATCAAATTGCAGTTACTTATAAAATAGATAAAGAATATACTAATTATAGTTTATTATCATTACCATATTATGTTTATGGACATACAGCAGTAGGTGATGGAACACAAGATGGTTTATCACCTAATAATATTTCTACTGAAGGTATTCGTTATTCTTTTAGTAATTTAGATATTAAATATAAATATTTTAGAATTGCAGTTATATATAATGATGGCACTACATTTAAAGTTTATACTACTCCTGATATAAAAATTAATTCTACTGGTAGTACTACTTATGAAGTTCAAAATCTTAGTATTTTAGATTTAAGTACTTTAAATGATACACTTATTAAATCTATATTTTATTCTAATAGTGAGAGTTTAAATATTATGAATAATAGACTTTATAGAGCTAATCTTAGAAGTCAAGAAATTATTGGATTTGATGATATTGCTCAAAGATTAGCTAATAATGTTTTATTAGATCTTAATTTATATGTTATTACGGCTAATGATTTAATTAATATAAAGTCTAAACAATTCATTAAATTTCAATCTGATGAATTATATGCGTTATATCTTACTTTAGGAGATAATAAAGGTAACATTATAGGTAGTTATCCAATTAATACTAATTCTTATGGAAATATTCTAACACATCCATTTAATTATATATATCAAATACCTAGAGAAAATCCTAATTTTGGAGGAAGTAGTATTATATATACTACTAATACAATATCAGTACAATTACCTATTTTAGATGATACTAATTATCCTTCTTCATTTAGAAATAAAATAGGTTTTTGGTGTATTCATCGTGCTCAAAGAACTAATAGTAATTCTAAAATATATGCTCAAGGTATAATAATGCCTCAAATAGATATAGGATATAGTTTTAATGGAAATGATACTGTAGATATTCCTGATAGACCTGATGCTATTCTCTATTGTAACTCTACTATACCTCATAGTACATTTGGTTCTAATCCTTTAGAAATAGGTTGGGGTGAAGCAATATCCGGTACATTTTTACATAAAACAGATGTTTCTAAAGAAGTTAGATTTTATAGTTTTGAAGATTTATATAATAAAAATGATGCTTTTCCTGCAAATAAAATAGATTTAATATCTAAATATACATTTTCTTTAAAACCTCTAACAGATGTAGTTACTATTAATAATACACTATATATTACAGGTGAAGAAAAAACTAATAAAACTATTGATATTGATAGTCAAAAATTAGTAGAAGGTAATAATTTAGATATTGATAATATACTAACTGAAGGTGCTAGAATATTACATAGTCCTTTAATAGATCAAATATATATTTCTAGAGTTGGAACAGGAATATCTGAAAATGATAAACTATATAGATGTAATACTTTAACTCCTATTACTGAATATTATAAATATATTTATAATGAGGTTTTAGTACTATGCACAACTATTAATACATTAACTAATAATACTTTAATTGCAGTAGGAGATACTTTTTATTCTGAATTTAATATTAGATTAAAAAGAGTAACTAATACTAAATATCAACCTTTTTATACATTCGTTAATCCTGTAGTGATTAAGGGTATGAAAGTATCAGAAGCTTACGATCCTACTTGGATATTAAATCATGTAGTTAGTATTAATGTTAAAGCATTAGTAGAATCTAAATATAATATACATGCTCGTTATTGGGAAGGTAAATATCCTGAATATGAACAACCTATAAATACTGTAGAACAAATAGGATATAATAAAGTTTATAATCTTCAAAATACAGAAGATGTTACTACAATAGTAGATATTAATAATAATGAAGATCGTTTAGTAGGTAATATATTTAATACTAGAATAATTAAATCTACTATTGCTAATACTGAATCTAATCAATTAGGTTTTAGAAAATATCTTGCATTAGATTATTTTGATATGCCTTATAATAGAGGTCCTATTAGATCTCTTTATAGTACATATAAAAATATGTATATTCAACAAGAACTTAGTCTTGCAATTGCTTCAATTAAAGATATTATATCTTATCAAGATGGTGCCACATATGTTGGTACAGGTGAATTATTTGATAGACAACCTCAAGAAATAATACCTACGGGATATGGTTATGTTGGATGTGAAAGTTATTATAATACAGGTATTAATGATTTAGGTTATTGGGTTATTGATTCTATACAATCTCAAATATTTCTAATTACTGATAATAGTATTGCAATACTTACTGATGGCAAATGTAAAAGATGGTTTAAAGATAAACTTCATGGAGTTAATCCTTTTAAAAATCAAGGCTCATATATCACATATGATAAACAACTTAAACGTTTTTTATTAACTGTAACGAATGATGACGCATCTAAAGCATTCACTATAAGTTATGTTCCTGAAATAAAGAATTGGTTCAGTTTTCATTATTATACTCCAATGTATGGCATTTATACTAGAAATGATACTTATTATTTAATTCAAACAAATACTGAAATACATTCATTATTTAAATATGTTGATAGTTTAAAAAGTCAACTTGTTTCTAATAATATGGTGACTTCTATAAGACGTAATATAACAGATATTCAAAAAATGATAATTTCTATTTATCATAATGATTATTCTAGTATTAATAAATTATATGAATCTCTTAATTGGGATACATCTTTTGTTATTGATAATGTAGATATTTATGATAAAACATTTACATCACTTAATATAACTAATGATTCACAATCTACAGGAAATATTAATGTAAATGATAATCAAGAATGGTTCGATGCTACTACAGGAGTATACAAAAATAATATTTGGTTTTTTAATATGATATTTGATTATGTAAAAGATAATAAAATAAATATTTTTAATATTACTCCAACTGATATTTATAATGCATTTGATTTGAATGACGACAATATTAATACAGCTTTAGAATGGTTTGAAATAAGCCGTTTTATTAGTACCTTTGTTGCTGTTACGTTTATATTTGACAATTGGTATTATAGTACTAATGGAAATTTTAAAGGTCTTACAGGTCATTTAAATGATTCAGAAGGAAATGATATTTTTGGTGTTCAACCAACTCTTTCATTTAAAGATATAGATTTTGAATATAAACGTAATAATAGATAACATCATTCAATTAATAATTTAAAACTTAAAGTTATGACTAAGAAAATTGTTGCTAAACCAACTACTAAAACTACTCTACAAAAACCTATGATGAAATGTGGTGGTAAGAAAAAGTAAATTAATTAAAGTGTAACTTCTATAACTAGAGGTTACACTTTTGGTGTTTAAAATAATAATATTACATATATGAAACAAAATATTAAATCTAAAGTTTTTAATAGTAAATCTATTAAAAAGAAAAAATATGCTGTTGGTGGTGAACTAGATCCTACTTCTGAATTTTGGGGAATTGATAATCAACAATATACTCCTGCTTATAATGCAGCAGTTAATAGAATTATCAATGATCCTATTGAATCTAAGAAAGCTATTGAAGCTCTTAAAGGTACAGGTTATATTTCATCTACAGAAGATATAACTAAATTTGCTCATGATAAGAAAATTGGAGATGTACACAGATATATTCAACAACTTGCAGATAATACTCCTCCA
>Ga0302215_10000533_pt1 | contig 28065 bp, 34 predicted proteins | sample II_Fen_N3_1_FD_194580 | JGI IMG/M metagenome (GOLD analysis project Ga0302215, IMG submission 194580) | Peat permafrost microbial communities from Stordalen Mire near Abisko, Sweden - II_Fen_N3_1 | ecosystem: Environmental > Terrestrial > Soil > Wetlands > Permafrost | place: Sweden: Abisko... | reverse complement strand
AGATTATAAAGAACATGTAGCTACATTTGCAGATTTATCTACAACTTATCCTAGTCCTCAAGATGGATGGACAGTTAGTGTGGATGCTGATAATATTACATATAAATACAATGGCACTATATGGTTTCCAGTATCAGCAAATTCTATACCAATGGCAACAGAGAGTCTTGATGGTAAAATGTCTAGTGTTGATAAAACTAAAGTAAATGGAATTAGTACAAATGCTAAAAAAGTTGAGTCAAGTTCAATAAATGGAAATATAAAAATAGATGGTACTGAAACAAATGTTTATACACATCCATCTACACATTTGCCTAGTATTATATCTCAAGATGCAAATAACAGATTTGTAACCGATGCAGAAATAACAACATGGAATGCAAAAGCTAATCAAAGTGATTTAAATACAACTCTTGATAAAATTGGAGTTTTAAGTGATTTACCTACTACAGATAAGACAAGTTTAGTAAATTCTATAATAGAAACTAACGAACAATTGTCAGATATTGTACAGGTATTTGCATCAAGTTTTGGTGCTATTGGAGATAATAACACAGACAATGCTACAGCTTTTCAAAATCTATCTTCTTATGTAAATACACTTACAGGGAAATCAAAAGTAGAAGTTATATTTCCCAATGGAACATTAAAATATAGTAATGGGTTAAATTTCACAAAAGAAGTTAAATTAAAAGGAACATTAGGGAGTATTTTAAACTATGTTGGTACTGGAAAAGCAATTTCATTAGGTAGGGATAATGTAACAAATACTGATTATTTTGATAACCAAAATTATGAAGTTGATGGAATTACTTTTACTGGTGGAAATACAATGACATATGGAATATATTTCAATAAACACGTTACTATGCCAAGAGTATTAAATTGTAAATTTTTTAATTTTGGTAATAGTTCTGCTTGGGGTATATATTTTGACGACAATAATTGGGACGCATTTGTTCATAATTGTAGTTGGTTTAATCCCCCAACAGGATTAACAGGTTTAAAATGGATTGGAATGTCACCTTTTGCAAATACAAGAGTTAGGATTTCAGATTGTTTAGCAAGCAATCTAAGTGGATGGGGAACAGCTATCTATTTAAATGGATATAACTGTATTGTTCATAATTGTAAAATTGAAGGTTTTCAAACTTGTATTAGACTTGGTGGATATTCTAATTACTCAAAAATAACAAATTGTTATTTTGAAAGTGCAAATAATGATGTTGATGGTGTACACCATGGTTGTATTGAAATAGGAAGTATAACTGGTGAAGTTGGTGAAAATCTATGGGCTGATAATTTTGCAATTGAAAACTGTTATGCTAATCTTCATAATGATGGAACAAAAAATGAACATTTCTTAGCAACTACAAAGATAACACAAGGTTTAAAATATGTTTCGTTAAAAAACATTGGTGTATCAAGTTGTGGTCAAGAATTTATATATCAAAATGATATAGGGTCACAAATTGGCAATAGAGCAAGTGGATGTTATGGTTATACTTTATTCCATACTCAAAACACAAGTGAAGAATGGGGCGATGTAAATGGTGGAAATGAAACATATAAAAATAATGCTGATAAATCGGCATACTTTGCAATTCAAAGTGGTAAAACAGCTACCCAATATGCAGGATTTAAAATAAATGATTATGATGGCTCACAACTTTATTCGGTAAGAAGTAATTCTATTAAAAATATAGAATTTTTAGCGGGATTAGTAAATTATTTTACAGTTACTACAAATGGAGTGGGTTATTTTCACAAGACATTGTATGGTGATGGGGCAATCGGTGCTAATATTTTACAACTAACTGCAAGACATGCTCAAGATAGTGCTATAACAGTTGGAACACTATTTGAAGATAGTGCTGATAATAAACTAAAATATAAAAAATTTGATGGTACTGTAATTACAATAGGCTAATAATTAAAGTATAGGAGGAATATATAATGGCAATTAGCAAAAATATAAATCTTAATAATGGTTTAGAAATAAATGATGCATATTTAAGAATATGTTTATTGAGTGGAAATAAGGATAATATAAATATTAATTTATGTAGTTATCTTTCACAAGAAGCATTTCAACAAGGTAAAGAATGGTTAGAAATTAAAGAATATAATTTCGTACCAATTACAACCGACACATCTTCAAACTTTATAAAACAAGGATATGATTATTTAAAAACACTTGATGAATATAAAGATTCAGTAGATTGTTAGTTTATACGCAATAGGAAAAATAAGTTCGTAAGATTTCTAAAAGAAGATATTTAATTTATTTTAATTTATCTTCTTTTTTCTCTGTAAATATAAACAATAAAATAAATTAATAAACAATTGACTTCTTTTACTAAAAAATGTTATATTATATATAGAATAACAAATTAATATAATAAGTAAAGGAGTTAAGTAATTATGGAAGAAGAAAGATATAACGAAATTAGCAACGATGAAGCAGTAATAAAATTAGTGGGTAAAATTTCAATGGAGTACCCTGAATTATTTCTTAAAAATCTACAACAACAAATTAAATTAAAAGAAATAATTGAAGAAGGTTTATATGAGTATGACGTGGTTACTCGTTGCAAGGAGTTAATAACATCAGATTTAGATGAAAAAATTAGTTACTATTTAAATGTTAGAAGATTAGAAGGGATCTCAGAAGCAACAATTTATAACTATCAATTAACACTTAATAAATTTTCCGAATGTTTTCATAAACCATTAAGTTCAATTACAACAAATGACATTAGAATGTGGTTGGCAGTATATAAGAGTAAGAATATTGAAGCAAGTACTTTGAATGGGAAAATATTTTGTTTGTCTAAATTTTTTAACTTCTGCCTTTGCGAGGGATACATACAAGTAAATCCAATGAGTAGAATAAAGATAAGTAAAGTTCCGAAACGTCTAAAGCACGTATTATCAGAAGAAGAGTTAGAAATGTTAAGAAATGGTTGTTCTACTATTAGGGAATCTGCATTAATTGAAATTGGGTTTTCAACGGGATGTCGTATATCAGAAGTATCAGATGCTAATATATCAGACATAGATTTTGAAAATCGTAGAATGATGGTAATAGGAAAAGGGGATAAGCAAAGAGAAGTTTATTTCTCAACTAAGTGTAAAATGTTATTGCAAGAATACATAAAGACTAGAAAATCTAAAGACAATGAAAATGCTTTATTCGTAGGAATCAAAGAACCCTATAAAAGATTGAAAACTAGAGCAATTCAAGTTATATTAGATAAAATTAAAGCAAATGCTGGATTAAGTGAAGCAGATTACATAACTTTTCATGGATTGAGAAGGGCTTGTGGAAGTTATTTGATTAATCATCAAGCACCGTTAGAAGATATTAGACAAATTTTGGGACATGAAAGTCCTTCTACAACTATTTTGTATAGTCAGTTAAATAAAGAGCATATAAGACATACATATAATATGTCCATGCAATAAATAAATTAAAACAATAAAATAACAATAGAATAAAAGAAACATTTTAAAATGTTATAAACTCAATCAAATGGACTTTTTTAACAAGAGTTAGTGGTTTACTTTTTTAATATTATGTCACTCACTCTCTATTAGAACTTAAATTCGTAATTTATCTGTTAACTCAAAAATCAATAGAAACAGTAATTCTAAAGACTTGGTTGAAATATATCAAGTTTTTTATTATGTAAAAATATAAAAATGAAAGAAGATGGTATATAATGAGTAAATTTATAATTGCTTGTGGACATACTGCAAGTGGAAATGCTGGATGTGGTGCAGTAGATAGTTTAGATGAGTCAAATTGTACAAGAGAAATTGCACCATTAGTATGTAAATACCTAGAACAAGAAGGACATTCAACTAGCTATTTAAGGATTGATAAAGGCAATTCTTACAACTGTGAGGATTGTTATACAAGGGCAAATCAAGCTAACTCTATCGGAGGTGATTGGTATGTGGAGATTCACCTCAATAGTGGGAAAGAACATACTGGAGATGGTGCTGAGGTATGCGTTAGTAGTCAAGATTCAGAAGTTAATGCTATGGCTTTAAGTGTTGCAACTAGTTTATCTAATACATTAGGTATAGATAATAGGGGTGTAAAAACAGAAAGTTTAATAGTGTTAAAACGAACTTCAATGAAAGCAATTCTTGTTGAATGTATGTTTGTTGATGCAAAAGATACTAGTATATATAATGCTGATGTTATAGCTAAAGCAATAGCAGAAGGTTTATTAGGAAATAGTATAAGTACAAAACCAGTTTTAGCTTGGAATAAATCACAAGATGGTGCTAAGTGGTGGTATTGTACCGATATAGATAATTATTGTTATTATAAATCAGAATGGAAGATGATTGATAATACGTGGTATTTATTTGATTGTAACGGGTTTTGCTATACAGGTTGGATTAATTATATTGCTCCAGACAAAACAGAGATTTGGTATTATTTAGATCCAATATCTTGTGCTATGGTAACTGGTTGGAAAAAAATTGATGGAAAATATTATTTCTTTGATGTTACTGGATTAATGAAAACTGGATGGATAAAAGATAATGGTAAAGATTATATGTTATATTCAAGTGGAGAAATGGTATGTAATTGTGACTATGTTGGATATCATTTTTCAAATTCGGGTGAAGCAACTAAGTTATAGAAACAAATAAATTAAAACAAAAAAAATAATAAGGGTAGCCTTAACCCAGACAGGCATATAAGGAGAAAATATTATGTTAAACTATTTAGAAAAATTCAAAAATACAGGTACTATTTTGTCACTTGTGGGCTTGATTGGATTATTGTTAATTCAATTTGGTATTGCAGTAGATATGGAATGGTTAAAGAATACTGCTAATATTGTATGTTCAATTTTAGTTATACTAGGTATTTGCAATAATCCAAGTACAAGTGGTTTAGACTTACCAATAACAAAAACAGAAGAAACAAAATAAATCAATGTATAAAAGAGTATTTAAATTGTAAATTTTATTGGGTTTTACAGATTTAAGAATAAGGCTATGACTAGGTTGTAGCTTTTGTAAAAATTGAATATTTTATATTTTAGAGATTAGGAATTAATTTTCTTAGTCTCTTTTTGTTATGTGGAGATTTAAGGATTTGTTTTCAGGGTGCTTTCAAAAATTGAAGGTAACTAAAAATAAATTATGTGAAAGAAGGAATCAATAATGAAATTAGAATTAGTAAAAAAGAAATTATTTGAAGGAATGGAGATTGAATGTTATGTAGATAAATCAAGAGACGATGGTGATTTTTACATGACAAGAAGGCAAATAGGTGAGGCTTTAGAATATGAAAATATAAATAGTTTTCATAAAGTAATACAAAGAAACAAAGAAATAATAGGAAATCCAACAATGGACATTTTGTCCATACTTGAAGGAGGTCGTGAAGTTGAAAGAGAATTTGAACTTTATACTTTTAATCAATTATTTCAAATACTACGATTTAGTAAACAACCAAAAGCAAATCTATTTATGAATTGGGCTTCATTAACACTTCAAGAGTTAATAACAAATAGGGCTGAATTAAAATTTAAAAAAGAAGAAGACAAAATAAATTATGAAAATAAAATAAAAGAAATAGTTGAAAATGCAATTAAACAAGCCACAAATCCATTAGTATCAGAATTACAAGAACAAGGAAAAGTAATCTATTTAATGAAAGAACAATTAGATTTATTTGCATTTGAACAACCTACTAATAAGAATAATATATTTGAATTTAAGATAGGACAATTCATAAGACATGAAGGAATAGATCATAATTATGCTTATCATAATTTCTACATAAACTTTGAAAATTGGCTAGGATATAAATTAGATTCTAAAAAGAAAAAATCAGAAACAGTTAAAGAATATATAATTAATAATCTTTTACAAGAAATGATTTATTTCGTTGATGGAATTACTCAAGGTAGAATAGTCAAAGGTTCAGAACCTTTTGTGTATGATAGAGATAGGAAGAAATATGTACAAGGTAAATGGGTAGATTTAGGAGGGATTTTTGAGAATGGAATAGAATGGGAAAAAGTTAAAGATGAATTTGATAATGAATGTGCTTATTGTGGAAGAACTGATATACCATTAATTCAAGAGCATGTATTTTCAAAAACTCAAATGTCAAGAATTAATCCAAAAGCAGTTAATTTAATAAATAATATTGTGCCAACTTGTTCAGATTGTAATGGTAGTAAAGATAACAATGAAATAAAAGAATGGTATCCTAATTATCAATATTATGATGAAGATAGATATTTAAAAATTCAAAAACATTACAAAATGTACAATGTAAAAGAAAGTACATTAGATAAAATAAAAATAAAGATAGCAGAATAAGGAGGAATCAATAATGGAAAACCCAATTATTTTTAAAACATTTAGAGATTATTTATTACAAGATGAATTTATAGACATGGATGAGTTTATAAAAATACATAAAAACAAGGAAGATAATTTTTACCTAATTATGTTAGAGAAATCTGCCCTATCAAAAGACATAGAATATGAAGTGGCAATAGGAATAAAATATAAAAATGAAACATTCAATGGAGAGTTTGAAGGATATATAGTTAGAACTAAAGCCACAAAACTAATTCATGGAATGTATGGATTTAGATAAATTAGACATGAGAAGGCTGATTAATTAGTCTTCTTTTATTATGAAAGGAAATGATAATTATGAATGAAGTTACAGATAGATATTATATTATAAAAAAACAAACATTAGCACATGCAATAAATTTTGTTACAGGTTTAAGATACAAAGTGCTTAAAGATAGATTTGATGAAGCAAAAGAGTTTTATTCATTTGAGAATACAGAATTATTTAGACAAGCATTAACAGAATTAACAGAGTTACAAGTAAAATTCAATAAACGTAAATAAAATAAGAAAGGTGGAATCTATAACATGTATAGTAAAGAAGAACTAAAATCAATGGACAAGGACATTAAGGTGAAAAAATTCCTAAAGTTAATTTATAGGGGTTTTGATGAGGATGAAGAATATATAAGGATATTCCAAAATAATGAAACTAGAAATACTTCAGCAACAGAAACTAAGGTTAAATTTTATAATGATATTGATAGTGTTGTAAATTATGTTACAAGTGGAGCGAAATACAACAGAAATAAAATATAAATAATTATTTACAAAAACAATAAAATAAATTATAATGATTAAGGAGAAGTGATAATATGGGAATAATAAATGAAGAAATCTATACTGGTTTAGGCGGAATGGCAATAAAATACTATGAGAATCTAGGGTATAAAATACCTAAAAACCCCAATAAGCAAGGTAACTTAACAGTCTCTAAAGGTACAAAAATAAAAGTAAAAGTATCAGATTTAACTAATAATAGTAGTGAATATATAGACGTAGAATGTGATGAGTGTAAGAAAAAATATAAAATGCAATATTCTAAGTATAATAAAAATAATATAGATGGTAAAATATATTGTAAAAAATGTGCAAATAAAGTGCTTAATGGAGGAGAAAATAATTATGCATGGGATGAAAATAAAACGCAAGAAGAAAGAGAGAATGGAAGAAAGATAGAAGGATATACAGATTTTATTAAAAAAGTTTTAATGAGAGATAATTATGTTTGCAAATGTTGTGGTGATGAGAATAATACTGATTTAGAAGTACATCATTTGGATGGATATGATTGGTGTGAGGAAAAACGTACAGATGAAACTAATGGTATAACTTTATGTAAAACATGTCATAAGAATTTTCATTTAATTTATGGATATGGTGACAATACAAAACAACAATTTGAAAATTGGATTGGACGAGCTATTAAATTGTTAAAATATGGTGGTGATTTGCCTACAACAAGAAAGATATATTGTATTGAAGAAGATAAAGTATATGATAGTGTTATTGATTTAAAAGATAAATGGAATATAAAATCAAAGTCATCAATCTATGAAGTTTGTAATCATAAAATTAAGAAAGATAAAAAAGGTAGTTTTTATAAATGTAATTCAATTAAAGGTAAGCATTTATTATATTTAGATGAATATTTAAGTATGGATAAAATTTCTTATTCAATAAAAGAAGAATATAGTATTGCAGATAAAGAACAAGATCTTATAATCCTTGAAGCAGAAAGATTAACATTGAAAGATATGGAATATGAAAGTATAGGACAAGTTATAAGAGATGGTAAAATTAAAGATTTTTATACTTCTGTTTATAGGATAATACAATCTAAAGCAAATATAAAATATTATTTTAATGCTTATCAAATTAAGTTCAATAAAGATTTAATAATTGATGCTTTAGAAGTATATGGAGAAGATTTAAACCATATAAGAGTTCAATTAAATAATAAAGTGAAAGAAAAGCTATTTGATAACGCAATAAAAAGACAAGAAAAGGTAGAAAATGAAATAAAAGAAGTAATAGGAATTCCCAGATTAAAGAATAATCAAAAATTAAGAATTGAAAAAGATTACTTAGATAATATTCAATTGTTAATTAATACTGTTATAAATATGACTTCTAAAGACATAAGAAATAAATTAAAAGTTGACTAATTATGACTACCTATAATAGACAAGGACGATTTTGAATATACGTACCGTATATAATATATAGGTAGTCATTTATAGTCAAAAAAATAAATTATAAATAATAGTTGATGAATAAATTCTATTTGTGAAGTCTGAAAGACGAACAAAAGAACAACCGTTAGGGCGTTAGAGAATATCCACAATACTATGAGATTAGAACTTCTGTGGATAATAGTCTTGTAGCTACCGCTACGCTTTTCTTCCACCTAACGGTGTCAGAGAATATTAAGAATAAATCAAATAGAATTAGCTGAAGATTTAGGAATTACACAACCAAGAATATCTACAATGATAAGTAATTTAATAGAGAGCAAGATATTAGATATATGGGAAAATAAAATAAATGAAAAGGGATTTGTCTACTATACTTATAGATTAAATAAATAATAGATAAGAATATAGATACTTAACAACAAGGACTACTCTACCGAGAGTCATATATAATATACTATGTAAGTATAACTATTTTACTCTTTTAAATTTATAGATGTAGTCATACCAATGGTTTGATGGTGGTTTTTGTTAAAATTTATCGTATAAGTATTTTACCTTTTTAAATAAATTATATTATGGAGTTGATTAAAATGAGTGGGGTATATATTTTAAATAATGAAACCCAAAGTTTAAATAATAAATTATACATAAAAATTGGATGTAGTAAAAATATAGAAAAAAAGAATAAATCAAATAAGGAGTTCATTTAAATTCAATGGTAATTTAGATGAACTTTATTTATATAAAGTTATTGAATGCAAATCTTATTTACGACTTGAGAAAATGCTACATCAAATAATGTCTAGTCGAAAAATAACTAATGAATGGTTTCTTACTGAGGAAAGTTTTCTAGAAGGTAGAATTTCAATGGTAGATTTGTCAAGGTATAATTAATAAATTAATAGAACAATAAAGGTAGACTAGATTTATTATTCTAGTCTCCTTTTTATTAAATGAAAATCAATATCAAACAGTTCATAAATTTCATCATTTATTGGAACATTATCTTTAAAAATTGGAGCATTTAGAGTATGAGGAGGGATTCTAGAGTTGTTTTTATAAAGGTTATCAAATTTTAAGGTAATCTTTTAAAAATAATTTTTGCAAAGATTATAAAAATGAACAAAAATACTTATGATAATAGATTTAAACTACAACAGAAAAAATTATAGAAAAGGGTGATAAATTAAAAATAAAAAAAGGAGGAATTTATATGGCTAATATTTTAAAAATGACGCTAGTTGAACAAGGACACAGAATGAATTGCCCAGAATCAAAAATAAATATAACACTAGACACAGACATTACTCCATTAGAGTGCGATATCTATCTACCAAATAATAATTCTAGGTATGATGAAAAAGAAATTAAATTAATTACATCTGGTAGTATGGCTAAAATAATATGTCCTAGTGTTATGTATATTGTATTATTTAATGCAGAAGTAGGCAATGTTACAACAACTGAAACAACGTTTAAAGATGGAAAATGGAACTGTATCGGAAAATCTGTCTATATTACATCATAGAAAGGAGGAGTATACATGGATATAGAAAGTTATATTTTATCAAATAGTTATACAAATGCAGAAGTTTCAAAAGTTACATCTGGAATAAAGTCTGTAACCAATACAGGTTCATCTTTAGTATTTACATTGTCAAACAATTCTACTATAACAGTTGGAATTACGGGATTAAGTGATGAAAATTTTACAACAATTCTTAAAACAAAATTAAATTCATTAGATGAATCTGCATTATCTAGATTCACATACCTAGATGACCAATTATTATTTGATGGAGAATCAATTAATAATATAGTAAATCTAAGTACATATACAACAGATGATTTAATAGAAGGAACAAATAAATATGTTACAAATACAGAAATAACTAACTGGAATAATATAAAAACAGAAGTTGAAACTGCTAGGGGAATTTATACAAACGTAGGCAATAGATTAAATGCTATTAATTTAGGAATATTTTCACAAGTAATAAATCTAGAAGGGTTAACCATAGGTGATTTTACATTAACACGTAACCCAGTTCTAATAGGGAATGTGACATTATCTTAATAATAAATTAAAATTATAAGGAGGAATTAAAATGTCAAAAACAAATTATGCAATAGGTGAACAAATTAATTTAGCAACAGTTTTAAATTCAAAATTAGAAACAGGCGTACTTCAAACAGAATTAGCTTTAGAATCAGCAGGTGTATCAACAGGACAAGCAGTAAGATATGATGAATTTGTAAATCAACATACAACAGTAGGTGTACATACTACTGGATTTTTAACTAATACGATGGTGAATTCAAGCGCAGGAATCTATGCATCTAAACTAGCTATTCATCAAAATTATAAAAAATCTACATCAGTTATACCTTCAGCAACAATTGCAACGAATGGTACAGCAGTAGTTCTATCACCACCAACAAATTATAGTATGTTACAACCACTTGGAATGGATATTGTATTTGGTGGTACTTTTGGTTCGGAAACAATCACAGTAACTAGCACAATTACATATTCGGATGCCACGACTTCACTGATTACTTATACTGCAAATGCAACAGGAACTACATCTTTAACTAATACTCAATTAATGGCGTTAATAAAAGATGGCGTTTATATAATATCAATATCTACTGTTGCTAAATCTAGTATAGCAAGTACAAGTGCTACAGTAACATTAAATAGATATGGATTATATCTATAAATGCCATGGCAAGGGGCAAATAGTACCTTGTACACGAGATATAAGAAGGAGTAATTTATAAATGAGTAGAAACGATATAGTAAAACAGAATGGCAGTATAGATTGGGATTACATAAATGATAATTTGGCATCATCTATGGCACTTAATGTAAAAACTTTTGGAGCAAAAGGTGATGGAGTTACAGATGATTCAAATGCTTTTAAAAAAGCTATAAGATCAGGAAATAATATATATGTACCTTTTGGAACTTATAGGGTAAAAAATATAGAAATAGCAAATAAAAGTCAATTTATCATTAGTGGTGATAATGCTACACTTAAAATTTGTGATGATGCAGTTACATGGATAGGAATTTTAGATTTAAAAAATTCGTCTAACGTAGTAGTAAAAGGTTTAATTTTTGATGGAAACAAAGAGAACGTAGCAGGAGGTACAATTAGTGGTTGCCCAGCTGGTTACGTTAAAAATATAAACAATATACTTATTGCAGATTGTAGATTTGAAAATAGCAACTCTGGTGCGTTTGTATTTTATGGTTGTAATTATGTAGAAGCAAGAAGCAATAAGTTCTTCGAAGGTGATTGCTCACTTATTTTTATGGGGGATGTTAGTTCATATATAAATATACATAACAACATTTTTAGGGGTGGAACAAGCGAAGGTATTTCTTTACATATAGATAATGGAGTTACTGGTATAAAACAGTATCATCATGATGTTTGTATTCATGATAATATATTCGAAAGCAAAAGTAATGAGGGTAACTCTATTTTAGTAAGAAACGCATACAATGTGTTTATACAAAATAATGAGTTTACAAATCCATTTAATTTACATAATAATGGAATAATTATATCTACAGATATGAGTGATGGATCTGTATTAACACCTAATAATATAAAAATAACTAGTAATTTGTTTAATAATATCTACTATAACGCAATAAGTATAGATAAAGGATCTTATGACATTCAAATAGAAAACAATGTTATAAAAAATAATATATCATCTATTGCGAATTTAAACGGCATAAATATAATGGTAAAAAACAATATAATCATAGATTATACCACTTCTACTTCTACTAACATGTTGAATTTGGGGAATAGTAATATTTGTTTAGAAGGGAATATATTTGATTTAACTAATGTTCATATTGGGTTACTTACTGTTATTTTAGTAAATCCAAGCTTGAAAAATATTAAAATACTTAATAATTCAATAATACAAGCTAATACTTGCACTGTTACGTCGTTAAAAATTATATATGGTGACGGAACAGCCACATCTTTAATAAAAGGTAATACAGGTTTTGCAAATAGTTTAATACAAAGTAATATATGGTCAGGTGACTCAGTAATTTGTTATGATGATATTGACCAAAAAATTACTTCAGTAACAACTTCTGCTGATTTTGGTATTTCATCTATGTGGCATAAAAACTTTTTATTAAATAATAGTACAACAAATGTATATAACATAATTGATATGGGTAAATTTGGTAGTAACTACTATGGAAATAAAATAACTATTGTTGCAGGAACATCAGATAATATAGCGATTAAAAATACTGCTACCTATCTAGTTAAAACTGCAAGGACACTCACACTAAATGAAACAGTAAGTTTTATATATATAAATGACAAGTATTATGAAATCTAATTCATAATAAGATTAATTAAGTGGCTAATAACTGTCAAAATTAGTTATTAGCCACTTGGAAATAAATTTTAATGTATATTTATGTTATTTTGTTTTGACGTATTAAAAAGTATTTTACTATTAAAGAATTTGTGTAAGCAAATTGATAGTAGTATTACTATAGTAATATAGAAACATACACTATAACTACTATTTATTTTGAATTCAGTATAAATAGTGATTATTTTATTATGAATTAAATACATTTCATATGAAATAGAGCCAACATAAATAATAAATTTGTTTTCTATTTTAACTTTAAATAAGAAGCTTAAAACAGAAAATATAAATGATATAGAAGATAAAGATACTAAGATAACATAGATTAACGGGTGAGTAGTCTTAAATGGTAAACTTATAATAATAGTTAAAGCAAGACTTATAAATGAAAGTGATGAAATAATAATAAATTTTTCTTTCATATAATAAAAGAATTTTTCTTTATATAACGCAATAAAAACACCAACAGGGAAACAAAAAGATGTGTTAAACCAATATCTATCCAACCCAATTAGATAGCAAAATATAAAATATATAAAAGAATATGCAAATAATAATTTAATAGCAATGTCAATTTTAAAATTTTTAAATAATATATAAAAAATAAAGTAAAAAAACATTGTGGATATTATATACCACATAACGGAATCAATTAATTTTATACCTAAAATATAATATATGATTTCAATTGGCGTATAGTCAGTTTTAAATATTGAATTAAAAAGAATTAGAGTTAGTATGTTAATGAAAATAAACGGTAAAAATACTTTTGACAATCTTCTTTTCCAGTATAAGGGTAAAAATATACTTTTTAATTTAGAACTCATTAATCCATATCCAGAATAAAAGAAGAAAAGACTGACTGCTAAATATCCAACACTCTTAAATGGACTCATAAGACTAGGATATGTCATTGATAGAGATAAATGGTGGAAAATAATTAAAAAAATTACTACTCCTTTTATTCCATCTGAAAAATTTTTATCAAGTAGTTGATAATTGTAAGATTTAAATCTTTGTATCTTGGCTTTATATAAAATTAAAACTGGTAAAAATAAGTAAGCCAATAAATAAACAAACATATTACTTTTGAAAATCATTTTAGTCCTCCATAAATTATATTATATATAGAGTATAACATAAATGGAATATTGTGTAAATAACTACTGTTTGGTTAATAAAGATTTTTAGAACAATGTTGTTTTTGCTAGTAATCCTGAAAAATTTATTATGTCTTTAGATGAGTATAGAGAAAAAAGAAAAAAAGAATATTTACAAGAATTAAAAGAATTAGTAATTGAATATTATAATAGATTTAATAAAACCCCTGATGATAAAGTGTTAAGAGAATTTTTTCCAGTTTATCTTAATAGAAATGAAATAAAAAAGCAGATAGTTGGTATATTTCAAACGAAAAAATATATAATAATTTTATAAGCACAGAACCAATGTTTAATGGTTTTGTGGGATAGATTAATTCGTACTTGGAAATATGTGTGAAGTAAAACAGATTTAGAGAGTGATTAATTTTACTCTCTTTTCTTTAAACTTAAAAACAAATTAAAGTCATGTTAAAACGTGAATTTTACAATAATTGTTAAACAAAAATAAGGCTAGTTGCAATGAAACACTAGCCTTACTAAACAATAAAATATATCATAAAAAAGAAAGTTAATCAAAAATGAAAAACAAATCTTTGTTATAAATTAATTATAGCATGGTTTCATATAGTTGTAAATACATTTAAAACAAAATAAATTAAAAAGAATAGAGATTTATAGATTCGTCTCTATTCTTGAAACATGTTTAAATATGATTTTATCATGCCAATCTCTTAGCACATTTATATTATATAATAATTGGATATATTTGTAAAGTAATTTAAAACAATTTAAAAGTAGAAGAATATTCGTGGGTAATTCTCCTACCTTTAAATTTTGTGCAATTTAGTTTACAATTTATTATTATAACATATTGTATATTAAATTACCATAGAACAAAAAATAAAATTAGATAAATGGATTTGTTTATACTTAAATATCTACTACTGAAATACGTTCAAATTCAATTGTATTAAAGGTAAAAGAAAGTCAGAATAAAAGAAATATTTTATAAAGAAAATAGAGAAGCAAGAATAAATCTTAACTTCCCTATTATTATGAATTATTTAAGTTTCTTATTGATTTCATCCAATTTATTCATTACATCTAATAGTAAAAAGAATAATATCATAACAATAGAACCTACTTGCATAATAAGCATTTCTTCAGTTGTTGCTTTACCAAGCATTCGTGCAACTATTGAAGATATAAACGTAACACACATTAATATAATTCCTATAATGCTTGAGTTATTCCAAAATTTATCACTAAAAGACATATTCTTAGTTTCTTGATTTTCCATATTACTCACCTCATTTTATATTATTAACTATTTAAGTTGATTTTATACTTATGTCTATAATGATTATAACCAAGTAAGTCTAAGTAATGCTCTAGTTACCGTTCGTCGGTTTAAATACGGGCGATTGGAACGACGATGGCGAACGAAGGACGACGAGAAAACAAGAGTAAGGTTAATTCCCTACTCAATATCAGTATTCACGTAATCTTTTTAGAAAATCTCTTTTGATCTCTGGATGTGCTTCAAAAGTCATCCATATACAATCTAGTATTTTACTAATAGGTCGTTTTTTAGATTTTGCTAATTTATGCAAATCTTTATGAATATCCTCTCTAACACTAGTATGTAAGACTAATCTGTTATCTTTAAGATATGAATATGAATTTTTAACTTTTTGACCATTGATATTAAAGTATTCTGTATAAGGTATTTTCATAAATTAACACTCCTTTTAGTATATTTTAACATGAAATGAATAGCTTGGTCAATTTATTTCGGGAAATGCAGATTTCTTATGTTGCCGATTTTATTATGTAGATTAGATTAAAAGTATTGGTATGAGTGTGATTAGATAGTGTTGAAAAGTTTATAAAATTACTTCGGGGAAGTGGAAAACAAATATTGTTTTTGAGTTTGTATGAATTGTACAGGCTCTTTTATTATGCCTAAAAATAGAAAGGAGAATTATTTATGGAAGAAAATAAAGTTGTAGTTGAATTCAATGAAGACAATCTGAACAGATTTTTATCTAATTATTATAAAACTCATAAAAAAGGAAAGAAACCAATAATTGAAGAATGTATCTCAAGAAGTATGAATAAGATTTTAGTCATAACTAATAGAATTGTTCAAAATAACCACAAAAAGAATCGAGGATTATATGTGGCTTTCGTTCTTAAAGAACTGGGACTTGAGAAAATAGGAATTTGTGAAACAGATTTAGAAATTGAATTTGTATTTCCTACTAAAGTAAGACATGATATTGATAATTACATATCTGGAATAAAGGAGTATATGGATACTTTCAGTGACGTTGGAACTATTTTAGATGATAATTACAGTGTTATCAAATCAATTAAAGCTACTGCAAGATATGAAAAAGATGTAAAGAAAATGATTTTAACTTTTAATAATTGTAAATATGATATACAAACTACATTAGAAGCGATGGATAAAGAAAAAGCAAAACGTGAAAAACGTGAAAAAACTATGGCTGACAAAAGGAAATCCAAAAAGATAAAATAAATAAAACAACTTAGAAAGGATGCGATTTAATATGGGTAAAAGAATACATATACATTATTTCACAAAGGAGAAAAATGATTTAGTAAATAAAGATAATAGAAAAAAATATGATAGATATTTGAAAAGTAATATCATCAAAAACTTGGATGTAAAAGAGACAACTTATAAGGTGTACGAAAACTATTTTAATCAATTTTTAGTTTATTTAGCTGAAGAATGGGATAATATTGATGTTTATTCTGAAGACTTTACGGATAATGCGTTAGATATTATGGAGGGATTTATGAGTTTCTGTCAAGTAACATTACAAAACAACAAGAAAATTATAAATACTAAGCTGTCAGCAGTATCTAGTTTTTATTTATGGAGTGTAAAAAGAAAAGAAATTAAGTTCCATCCATTTCAAGGTCAATTAGATAGAATGAAAGGAAGTAGAGAAGAACATATTATAGGAAACTATTTCTTAAATGATGAACAAATCCTAGCTATTCAAACTGGATTAGTAGAGAATAAGGATAATAAATTTGATTTATTAGATTTAGTATTATGGAATGTAATGTTGGATTCAGCTAATAGAATTGGTGCAATTGATAGATTAACATTATCAAGCTATGATGTAGATGAGTGTTGTTTTAGAAACATAAGAGAGAAAGAAGGATATATAATTGATGTTTCAATTAATGAGAATACTGTGGAATTAATTCACACTTGGTTAGAGTATAGAAAAGAACATATGGACAATTTAGAAATAGACGCATTATTTATCAGTAGATATGGTGGAGTTTATAAAAAAATGTCTAAAGGAACTTTACAATCAAGAATTAAAAAGATGGGTACTATTATAGGAATTGATGATTTTAGATCTCATTGTATAAGAAAGACTGCTAGTAATAGCATGTTATCTAAGGGTATAGACCCTTCTTTAGTTAGTAAATATTTAAACCATAAACTACAACTTGTGGCTTAATGGAGTAATCCATTTCGAATAACTCGCTTAATACGGGGAAGGCTAAGTTGCTAAAGCAATATGCTAACCTACCGTGCTAAATTATTCTATATAAATAAATTATAGAATATAAAAGCCTAACGACTATCCAGTAATGGAGTACGCATAAGTATGCGGAAATGGTGAGTCTCCTATTTGTTTAGGAGAGTGATATAGTCTAATCTTATAGGAAACTATAAGCAGTTCATTAGAGAACGATATAGGAATTAACGAACCTATATGAATAAAAAATGAAGGACGTTTCAACAACACTCTCATTCTATCAAAAGCCTAAATCTTCAGTTGAGATTAGAGATGCAATAAAGAAACAAATTAAATTATTATCTAAAAAGAAAGAAAATGGTGAAGAAGAAATAGAGATACCTATCACTACTACTGAATCACAATCTGGTTCTTTTATGAGTAAAAAGAAGTTTTAGAACACTGAAAAACTCGTCTTTAAAAACAATCACACAAAAACTAATCTCATAGTTTAACAAATAATTTAAAATACAATTATTAACTGGAGAGTTATTATGTTTTATAAAAATTTAAAAAACTATGAGATTAACCTAATTAAATAACTATGAAAGGTAAAATATTTTATAGAATAATTACTAACTAATACCAAACTTTAATCAGCCAATATTAATTCTATATTAATATTATGTCTATAGATTTAAAAATTATACATTCCAACTTCCCTATTAATAAAAATAAAAAGGACGGTGTTTATTAAAATGAATGATATTAAATTATTAGACTACTTACAAGAACGATTGAAAGAAAAAAATAATGAAATAAAAGAAATAATGATAAATATAGCGAATTTAACATTAACTAATGAAAAATATAAAAATATAATTGAAATATTAATATCTTTATTGGCACTATCTGTTGTTGGAAATGTATTGATGATATTAATATTTACACATTAATTTACTATATAAAAGAATCTAAAAGAAAGGACAGTGATTAATAAAATAAATTGTGAAAGGAGTTTTTAATATGTTAGAAACATGGGCAGACATTGTACTTAAATTAGGACTACCAACTGCATTGGTATTAATTTTATTATTCTTAATCGTCAGGTACATAAATAAAAAAGACAAAATTAATAGAGAAGATACAAAAGAACAAATTAAAAATGTCAGAGAAGATGCTAAGGAACAGATAAAAGTTTTAAGGGAGGAACATGCTGAAGATAGAAAACTTTTTAGAGATTCGATTGATAATTTTCAAATTGCAGTTAATGAATTTAAAAGTGTTCAAACTGAAACAAATTCTATAAAAAATGATTTAATAGAAGTTAAAAGTGATTTACTTATTATTAAAACAAAAATGGATAAATAAAAAAGAGTAGCTAAAATGACTACTCTTAAGGGATTGTATATATTGGTATGCCAATTACACGCCCAAGTGAAATCTATACCAATACTGATTAGTTCCAATATAATTATATCATAACATACTTTAAGGAGTATAGTAGAAATTATTTCCATTTAGGATTTATTTTTCTACTATACTCCTTATTTTTTTTCTTTATTGGTTATATTTTATTAAAAGTATATAAATTTATCCTTTTATTAAAACTTAAATTATTTGCTTTTAATTTCAATTTCAGTATTAGGTGCAATCCATATTAATTGTGAGCCGTCTGCATATTCATATCCAGCATATGGTCTACCATCTTTTCTTTCTTCTTGTTCTTGTTTTAACTTACAACACACTGCATACATACATTCATCTGATATATCTTTGCTTTTATCTGACCATATTGATACTTTAGGATTATCTTTCAGTGGTTTAGATTTACCAATGAATATTGAATTAGATAGTAGTGAATTCCCAATATGAATATCTTCCCACTTAATTCCCATATATTATTTATCCTCCTTTTTATTTAAACACAATTCTTCAAAATAAGGTAGTTCATCACATAGTCTTAAAAAGTCTTTAGACCATGCATACATTTTGTGAAATTCTCTCTGATTATACATGGTTTTAAATTGTAGATAATTGCTATCTACCCTTCTACATAATTCAATTCCTTCTGGACAATTATGAATTACTCTATGAAAATTATCTTGTGTTGGATTTGTGTTATATTCTACTATCTTTTCATTTAATATATTTATTTGTCTTTTATCTGTCCATTCGCTAAACAATCCATCATATAAATCAAATTTAGTTAGACAGTGCATTGTACTCATACTAGAGACCGTATCTTGATGATGATATCTTTCCCATTGTAACCAAAAACTTTGGTCTGCTTCAATGTTTACGGCTATTAGACAACCCTTACTGAAACAATCGTGTCCTGAATTTGGTTTTGCGTTGCCTAAATTCATAGCTCTTTTAAAATGTTTTATTGCTTTAATAATTGTATCTCCTTTTAATTCTAATTTTTCTTTTGGTAACTTAGACCATTCTAGCAATCTATTTTTGCCATATAATTCAATTACGCTTTTTAAGTTAGTTACTTCGCCTTCAAATTCTTGTGGTGTGAGTTTCTTTTTTAACATTGGTAGTGAACTTGCTATTATACTTTCCTCTAAATCATATACTCTTAATCCATAATATTTCATATTATTAATCTCCATTCTTATTTATATTTTATACATTAATTTGTTATTGATACAATTTTATAATTATCTTTTATCATTTCAAAACCTTTTGCATATTCATCAACGTAGCTTAAATCTTCATTCCCGTCTACTACTGTATCATATTGATTATTTCCATTAAGTCTATTATGTAGTAATTCAACGTCATTTCTTAACTGTTCATTTACCATTTCTAGTTCATAATTATTAGCTTTTAATATTTCATTTTCAAGTTTTAGCCTATTCATTTCAGTATATAAATCCATTAAAGTCGGACTTTCTTTAATTTTTAATTGTGATAATTCCTCTATTTTACATGCATTACTCATTTTAATACAACTCCCTCATAATTCATTATTTAATATTTACTTTAATTTATTAAGATTTCTTTTCTAGTTGGACATCATACCACCAACGGTTTAGTCTTTTGGTTTTTAAATTAAATGCTTTTGTTATTTTAGGATCATTTTTGTATTCTTCCAATATTGTGTCTCTCATTTTAAACCTATTTTCTTTCAATGATATTACTTGGATTGAGTTATTATTGTTTGTATTCATTTGTACTTTTCCTTTCTTATTTTCGTTATAAATTAGTATTATGCACTACTTGTACTCTTCTTTTCCAATTAAAACATTTACTAGGTAAATTAATCTGTCTGCTTTCTTCATATCACGTTCTTTACTATCTTTTGACATAATATCTTTATATTCATGACAGTCACTTGTTAGAGACACTGTGCTTTCAAGCATTGCATCTTTAATAGCTTCCCAATCTTCTGCTCTTAGCTCTTTTGGAATTAGGTCTTCATTTAATTCGGTATTATTTATTCCAATATCTTTTGGTACCAATACTAATAATTTATCTCCACTATTATCATCTGTTGATGTATAAATATCTTCTGTATCAGAACAATATCTTTCTTCACCAGATATTATTGATTCAATGACAACTTCTACATCATCATCTAAATCTTTAATAAAATCCTTTAACTCTTTAATATTCCATTTCATTTAAACATCTTTCCTTTCACTTAGTATTACGTAGGAACTTATATCCAACCTTTCATGTACATATAACAATTCAAAGCACCTTTAACAGTAGTTGTTTTGCCTTTTCTTGTTATACCTCCACCAAATATAATAGGACATTCTGCTTTGCAATTTACTTGATTTTTCCTCTTAGGTTCAAATTCCTTACCACAACTTTTACATTTTCTAATTTCATACTTAGCCATTACTTGCACCCTCACTCTTATTTTTAATTTTGCTACACAATATCTACACATTCTGTAATTTATTTCCATTTAAAATTTAACTTTTATTTAGTGTTTATTTTAATTTATTTCCCGGTAGCACCTTTAAAAAATGCCATTATTATTACTATAGCTATTACATAGCCTACTATATATAACATTATTTATCACCTCTTTTCTTATTTGATTTTTTTTTGTTGTTAATTACCTTTGATTATTTGTAAGAATTCATCTTCCTGAAGAACTGTAATTCCTTTATCTCTAGCTTGTTTTTCTTTCCCACTTCCTTTTGCTGAACCTACTACAAGATAAGTTAAATCTTTATTAATTCCACCTGTGAAAGTTCCACCATTAGATTCCACTAATTCTTTTAAGTATTCCTTTTTACCACATTGGAACGTTCCAGTGCAATATATGTTTTTTCCTGTAAATACTCCTTGATTAACTTCTTTTGGTTTATCTTCAATGAATGTTAATTCCATTTGTGTTAAATATCCTAATACTTCTATATTACTTTTATCATGAAACCAATTATATATGCTATTCGCTACAACATCCCCACAATCTTCCATCTTTAATAAATCCTTAACCTTTAATTGTAATATATTATTTATTGTATCTAATGGAGTTTTGCCTTTTGCAAATTTCTCTAAAGTTTGTGCCGTTTTAATTCCTACATTGGCTATGCCTAATGCAAATATAAAGCTAGGTAATTTACACTTTTTAGATTCTTCTATAGCTTTAATTAGTTTATTATATGAAGGTAATTGGAATCCTTCTTGTTTTAGTATCAATTCTTTATTACTGTCTTGCTTTAGAATATAAATATCTGCTATTGATTTTAATATTCCCAATTTAATAAACTTTTCAATCGTTTTTTTCTGATAAACCTACAATATTCATAGCTTGTCTAGAACAATAGTGGTCAATAGATTTTGACAATTGTGCTTTACAACTCATAGTATTTGTACAATATACATATCTAGTTTTATTATCTTGTCTTATTTCAGTATCAGCACCACACGATGGACATTTACTAGGTGGTATAATATCTTGAACATCTGCATTTTTTAAGCTTTCTTCAACTACTCCCATAACTTCTGGAATAACATCATTACTTCTTCTTATGAAGATTTCAGAATCAATTTTAACACCTTTTCTTTCAATATCATCTAAATTATTTAATGTGGCACGTTTAACAGTAGTTCCTCCTAAATCTACAGGCTCTAGTAAGCCAGTTGGTACTACTTTTCCTTGTCGGCTAGTATTCCATTCTACTCCTATTAGATTAGTTGTAGTTTCTTCTGCCTCATATTTGTAAGCCAAAGAAAACTTAGGAAATTTAATTGTGTAACCCATAGCTTGTTGTGTCATTAAATCATTTATAGTTATTACTGATCCATCAATGTCGTAAGCTAGATTAGGTCTTTCTATTTCTATATTGTTGATAGCTTGAACAACTTCTTCATATGTATTACAAAGAACATAATCTGCAACTGGAAGCCCTCTAAATTTTATATAATCTAATTGTTCTTGATAAGTTTTAAAATAACCCAATCCAATTTCATCATTGATTTCATTTATATTATAAAAATATATTATAGGTTTTCTTTTAGCAGTTTCAGATACGTCTAAATTTCTTAATGCTCCAGCGATTCCATTTCTTAAATTTTTAAGTGGAGTTGATGCAGTTTTGTTATATTCTTCAAATGCCTTTTTAGTCATTAATTCTTCACCATGAAATGATATATCTTCTATTCTATTATCGTTGTGATTTAATTCTAATGGGAGGTTAATAGTAGTTTTAACTTGTTTAGTGAAATCATCTCCGATTAGACCTGTTCCTCGGCTAGATGCCTGTTTATAATTATCTTTTACATATTTTGTTTTAACAGTTAAACCATCAAACTTCTTTAAAACAAGATAACTTGGTTGTGGTAATTTTATAACATGTGTTTTATTATATTCTTTAACAAAGTTATCACAACTAATCAACCATCCTTTTATTTCTTCTAATGATTGTTTTTTATCTAATGACCATAGTTTATTTTTATGTTGTACTTTTTCAAACCCTTTTAAAGTTTCACTACCAATTTTCTGTGATGGACTATTTGGTAATGTATTTCCTGTTTCTTTTTCTAGTTTTAATAATTTAGAATATTCTTCATCCCATAGTTTATCACTTACAGGTGCATTACCTAAAGTATAATATTCAAAATTCCAGCGATTGAGTTTTTCTATTAATTGATTCATTTCTTCCATTTTATATCTCCTTTATTCTTTTATTTATTTTAGCATTTATATAATTTATTAAATAGCTTCTTTTAATTCACACTTGTTATTTTCTTGACAATTATAAGCTTTAGTCATTTCCATATATTCTATTGAGTAACTCCAATCATTGTAATTACCTTCATTTTCACAACCTAGTTCACCAGTATTTTTAAATTCATTCTTTAACATTTTTATACCTCCATATTTATATAATTTATTTTCTATGTATTTTAAATAACAATTGGATTAGTTGGAACTATTTCTTGTCCATATGTATATAATAATATATTTGGATTCTTTTGTCAATGTATTTATATATTAATTTGTTAAATATTTAATTTATTTCTTGTTCACCCCATGTAATGGTTATTGATCCATCTTCATTCTTCTCTTTAACCATTAAACTATTTAACATCCATGAATCTATACCAAATTGTTCATATAATTCTTCAATATAATTTCTTATTCCATTGAAGAATTATATGTATTTAAAAATAAAACCTTTGTGATGATTTCTTTTTCCTCTTGCAACTGCCGATATTGCATTTCTTGATAATTTAATACCAAATAATTTTTCCGACTGTTCTTCTAAATCTAAACAACTTTCAAAGATACCTAAACTAATATCATCTTTAAATATTTCAACTTGTTTAGAGAACTTATTTTTAATTATTGATACATTTTTGGTTTGAGTTAATATTGCTTCGTTTTTAGAATTATAACTACACCAAAGATTAGTATTTCCTATTTTTAAATATTCTCTTATTGTAGCTGTACAAACATTTAAAATTTTAGCTATGTCTCCAGTAGAATAACTTGTATTATTTTTCTTTAATTCACAGGCTTCTTTCACAAGATTTTTGTTTGCAAATTCATTACATTTATTCCAATCAATATTAGATAAATCAAACAATTTATTTATGCCCACTAATATGTTTTGTTTTATATATTCAAATCTGTTATTGAAGGTACTATAACAACAATTAACTCTAATTACTTCAATTCCGTGTTCTCTTGCTATCTGGTCTTTATAATCATCAATAGTCTTAGATTCTTCTTTAGTCTGTCCACTCATTAAGTTATCACTGGTATGCCAACCTCCGTCCATTTCTATTATCAAGTTCTTGGATGGTATATAAAAATCATAACGTCTAGGTTTAATCCACTCAGGATTATATTCTGTTTCAAAATCTATTTCTAATTGTACTAACATATTTATTATAAATTTATTCGGATAAGAGATTTTATCAGAACAGTAATTACAAGAAAATCCTTGTCTAAATAAATTAGATATGATTATTTCTTTTACTTTACCACAATCGGGACATTTCGCTTTTATCTTTTTACTTGATTGATTAGTATATAATTTAGCTTCTTCTAGATTGTCAAAATATTTAACCATTTTGGGTGTGGTTGTAGTAATATCATTGATTCCCTTAATACATATATGGTTTGAACATACTCCACAACCGTGATTACTTGTTATATCATTAGGTATTCTTAATATACTGCTGTCACATTTTTTACATTTAATATATATTTTAGTATTAGAAGAATAATTAATTATATTAACATCTTGTATATCAAGGTTTAATTCTTGTTTATTTTTATTATAATCAATTTCAAATTCGGTATCATTTTCTTCTAGCCATTGATATAATTTTTTAGATAAAAATTTTCCAAACTTACAATTTATAAAACTTGTTGTACTTATTGAATACCAATCCCATAGTTCATAATTATTATCTTCTTTATATAAGGCTATTTTCAATCGTTGTTTGTCTTTATAATATTCTTTAATCATAATTGTATATTTTTCATTATCATATAATACATTCACATTTTCTTTTACAAAATCCCATTTAACATGATTTTTATTAACACCTTCTTCCCACAATGGTAATTTTGTTATAATTTCATTATTCATTTTTTTCAACTCCTTAAATTATTATTTGTTCTCCCCATCGTATGTAAGTTCTATTATCCTCATCTTTATCTTTTGTCAACAACATGCCGATTAAATCAAAATTAATACCTAATTCTTCATACATCTCATTATTATCAGTATTTTGGCTTTTCATAAATTGATTTAGATTTTCTTTACTAGCTATTAATGACAATAAATTACTTTCTAAGCTATTTCCATATGTAATAAAATGTATTTCTTTGAATTCCGTACTATTGTACCTAATGAATCTAAAGAAATATTGTGATAATGTAGCCCAATTATAAGATAAACTTGTACAAATAGCTTTATTTACAAAATTAATAGATATGCTACTTGATAAGCTTTGCTGAGTAGATAATAATATTCCGTTATTACTCTCTTTTAATTGTTTAATTATTTCTCTTCTGTTATTCATCGATGTAGATCCTGTGATTATAAATAGCTTTCTATCGGTATTTTGTTTAATTAAATTAGTGTAGTTATCTATCTCTTTTAAAGTTCTACAACCAATAGCTACATATTCATCCTTCCACGAGTTTACTAATTCTAATACTTTCTTATATTTATTTGGAGTTTCAGCAGAATGATATTCTTTATAACTCTGTGGATGATTACATATATTTAATAACAAGTTAATTTGCTGAATTATTTCTAAAAATCTATCTTTTCTAGGATTTCCTGTGCTAGTAAATAAATACTTCATGCTATAAAATTCATTAATTGCTTTAGAATATAATTGTTTTTCATTTTCATTAAATTTAACTACATGTTGTTTTATAGTGTAAATCTTTTTACCAACTACTTCTTCAAATGTTTTAGTTATAATAGTTTTATCAATTAGTTTCTTTAATATATCACTATTATATATGTCTTGAGTATTTTTGCCAACTCCAAATACAGTAATTTTTTGTGGATTATAACTTTGTTTAAATAATTCTAATCCTTTTTTATATTGAGGAAAAGGTTTCATATAGTTCTCATTAAGAGTTTCTTTTAGTTCTTTAGTTTCATTGTCTTCTTTATAGATATATTGGCTTTCAGACAAAAAGTTAATAGATGAACCATACAATAAATTAAATTGAGTATAAGCTTCTACTATATTATTTCTAGTCATAGTTCCAGATAGCAATAACTTATATTTAGCCTTTTTACATACGCTTAAAGTTGCTTTAGTCCTTTTACTTGTTAGATTACAAATACTATCAGATTCGTCAACGATTAAACAATATTTATTGCTAATTTTTCTTAGATATTTTTTTATGTATTTTTGATATTTACATATCATATTAAAAGTTACTAAGATATAATCTCCTTCTTTGATGTTATCAATATCAGACCTTTTTCTTATCATAGTATATTTAATATTATAGGAATCTAAATTGTCAGCCCATGTACCGTTTAATGCTAAACTTGGTGCAACAACTAAAGTATTCTTCGTAAAATTATTAGCTTTCCTATATAGTGAATAAGCTATAGACATTACTGTTTTCCCCGTTCCCATGCTACTTTGAATAAAGCCATATTTCTTTTGTAGTTGTTTATTAACCATCATTAATTGTTCACTATTTAATTTTAAAATTTCTTCAGTATCATAATTTTTAATTTCTAATTCTTTTAACCATTTATCAATATTATTGTCTAAAATCATATCGTCAAATTTCATAGATTGATTGTTATATTCTAACGATTTTTTATTCTTTAAAGCTAAATATTTATTATCTTCAAAAGAATATCCATTCAAAACCAAATCATTAATGCCAACTATATTATTTTTCACATTCTGAACGTATTTCCTTGTATTATCCGAATAACCTTTTAATTTAATATGATAATTAGTTTTAACCAATTCTACTTTATCTTCATCTTTAAGATGTTGATTTTTAAGAACTTCTTTTAACTTTTTAAACACTTTCTCTTTAGTAACCATTATTTTTTGCCATTCTTCCATATTTAAACTTTCTGGTTTCTTTTGATTATAATATCTTTGATAGTAGTTATAACATTCGGTATATTTATGTTTAATAGATTTATTTCTTTTAATATCAAATAATAATTTAGTAACTTTTTCATTAAATATTTTATCTTCATTGGTATATTGTCTTAGGTTTTCAAGCTTTATACTAGATTTAAATTTACTTTGTAATTCACGTATAGGCTTTATATAATTAGTATAAATATAATTACTATCACCACTTATAAAATCATTAGAATAAGGCTTAGAAGGTATAAATTCACTCTTCTTACTAAACAGTATTATCTTTGTTTCAAAGTTATCTATCCCTAAATATTTAAATGCTTTATGATCTAATAATATTTGCCC
>Ga0302215_10000532_pt1 | contig 28081 bp, 4 predicted proteins | sample II_Fen_N3_1_FD_194580 | JGI IMG/M metagenome (GOLD analysis project Ga0302215, IMG submission 194580) | Peat permafrost microbial communities from Stordalen Mire near Abisko, Sweden - II_Fen_N3_1 | ecosystem: Environmental > Terrestrial > Soil > Wetlands > Permafrost | place: Sweden: Abisko... | reverse complement strand
GTCTTGATGCCCGCGTCCTCCAGGGAGATCGCCTGGAGAGTCCAGCTCTGGACCGGTTCATAGACCGTTTCGGTTCCACCCTGAGGAAGCCTGACAGCCCACGCCATGCGCGATTCAAAGCTGCCTTGGGTGCTCAGGTCCAAGGTCCACTCGGAAGGGCATGCCTTCCACTGCGTTTGGTTCCAGCGGCATTCCTGCTGGCCCCGGCTCGATCCGTCCATGCCCCTTGTGGCACGGGGCGCATAGCCCACCGTCAGGCGCGTGCCTAGCGGCAAGGTCGCCTGACGTCCCACAGAAATGCCGTCCTGCAACAGCTCCAGGCGGCGTGGCGGCGTCTTGACCAGGTCCCATCCCGACCAGGTGTTCTCGTCCGTCTCGGCTTCACGCAAGCGAAGCTGGATCACATCGGGCTGGGAAAGCGCACCAAGCGACGGCAGGCCTCGGTGCCAGACCGGCACCATGCCGCCATAGGATGTGCCACGGCTCCACTCGATCCGTTCGCTGCTCGCCAACGTCCATGAGGCCGGCAAGGCATAGACATCCCGGACCTGATCCTTGGCAGAGATCGGCTGGTTCACACCCACCTGCTCGCTCCAGGTGGTCAGGAGCAGAGGAGTGGGCCTCTCGGCAGCGCTACGCGCTGGGCGCACCCGGAAGGAGGAGTGCCAGGTCTTGCCTTGGCACTTCAAACCAGCCGAAGAATCCTCGATCGAGAGTAGGATCTTGACAAAAGAGGTCGTCTTGAGGGTGCTGGGCAATCTGAACTGCACCTTGTCCGGGCTGACCCAGAGCGAATCCACCTTGAGGGTGTCCCGCTCGTCCACCACGAGGCGGGCCGTGAAGTTCACCTCCTCGGGATGGTGGATCTCCGAGAACTTGGCAAAGACCATCCCTCCGGCGAGAGGACTCTTGGGATAGAATCCGATCCAGTCCATGCCGTATTCATAGTTCTTTTCGATCGTAAGTAGAGAGTCGTCCTTGCAAGCAAGGCGTTCCACATTACGGACATATGCCACTTTCTTGGTCCGGCTCCAACGCGTGCTGTCCTTGGTCAGATTCGAGACTTCCAAAGTCACGCTGTCCAGATCCCACTTCGGCAGCGCCCAGCGGATCTTCTTGCTCTTCAGCACTCCATTCTGGATCAGGCTGTCAGGGATCACCAGCTCCGTCACGGTCTTGGCCGGTCCATGCCAGACATTGCCCTGGTAGGTCGTGAAGCTCATGGGCGTGCCGTTCGCATCCAGGAAGCGGATCTCAGGGTTGCGTCCGTCGCGCTTCCACAGACCCGAGATGCTCAGGCTGTTGCGCTGGGTCCGTCCACCGATCAAGTAGTCGGGGTCCATCACATCCAGCTCCGGCAGCGGAGGATGCACCTGCACAGAAAGGACCGATTCCTGAAAGGCATCGTCCGTCAGGTGCCCTTGGTTCCAGACGCGCACGCGCAGGCGATACGTCCCCAAGCCCGTCGCATGGCGCACGACCTTGTCATCACGGCAAATCGTGGTGTCCAGTCCGCTGGGGCAAAGCAGATCCTCGGAGGGAGCCGTCACCACGAGCTTCGTCCTGAAGCTGCTGGCCGTCTTCCATTCCTCCTTCAGGAGCGAGACCTGCGGATAGCCCAGCGAGTCCGCCTTCGCGACCAATGCGCCCTCGGCATCGACCCAGGCAAGCTCCGCACGCGTCCAGTCGCTGGCCAAGTGCCCTGTCTGCACCGCACCGGTGCCGAACTCGATTCCCGCTTGGGCAGAACCGTCCAGCGGCAAGCGGATCAGCGTGGAATCCGGCTTGATGACCGTTTGCGGTGCCGTCGCGACAGCCGCCTGGCCCAAGGCGGCTCCGGAAGTCCAGACCGCCTGCTTCGTCTCGTCCTCGATCAAGCCTCCGCGCTTCTTGAGCACACGCAGACGAGGAACCACCGTGATCGAAGTCGGCACCGCGAAGGCGCGTGCCATGAACGCCTTGTCCGTCGCCTCAGTGATCTGGCTCATCTGGATGGTGGCGAAGCCGTTCCCTCGATCCGGGTACTCAGCGGTCGTCGCCAGCGTCTTGCTCCACCGGGCATCGCGCCCAGCCCAGCTCGTGCTCGTCGTGCCGTCGGCATAGCCCAGCTTCAAGGTGTACCCGACCACATCGCGATGGGCAAGCGGGTTCCAGCGCACGAAGAAGGTGCTTGTCTCGCTCTTCTGCGACTGGGTCCCGGTCAGGGCCGATCCGAAGACGGTCAGCCCCTCCACCTTTCCGGTCACTTCGTTCTCCAAGTCGAACAAGGCGGCATTGGTCCGGTCTGCATCGGCTCCGGAGGCCGTGGCCCAAGTGCGCGTCTGGTCCAGGAGGATCTCCATCCCCTCGTCCTTGTCGTTCTTGGGATCCCATTCCTTGGCCAGGGTTCCCAGCATGAACGCGTAGGTCCCCGAAGGCAACTGGGTGTTCTTCAGACGGCAGGCATTCAGGAGCAGCGTCGTGGGTTCGGACGGGCTCGCCGTGGCACAGGACAGATCGGCCAACGATGCGGTCGCGGAATTCGCACCTTCAAATTGGCTCAAGTCGAGTTCCTGCGGAATCGTGCTGTCCGCCTTGCTCGTGTCGTAGGCGTAGCCCACGGTATCCATCGAAGCCGCCCAGACCTTGAGCAAGTGCTGCTGCTTGACAATCTCGATGGACCCGAGGTCCGCTGCAGTCCCTTCTGCGGCCTGCTTCAGGTACGCTTGCTCCCGCAGGTCGTAGGTGCGCGAGATCGTGCGCGGTTGCCTCTGGAAGCGACGGATCGATCCCGAGAAGCAGACATCCTTGCCGTCGGCACAGGCCGTCGCCTTGACATCCACGACAGGATCCGCCAGGCTTGCAAAGATCTGGACATCGTCGTCCTTGCGAAGGATCGGGGTCGATGCCGCCTCGCTGGTCTCCTCCTCGGTGAGGGGAGCCGTGCCCCGCAGACGCGGGATCGCGATGTAGGGGCGCAATCCAGTGATTCCCGGATTGGTCCAGGTCATGGTGTGGATATTGGCACTGTCCGACCAGGTCGTATTGGCCGTGTCCTCGTAGGCCAGGGCAGCCTGATACGGCTCGTTCTTCACGACCGCCGTCCCACCCAAGCCTCCGGTGCTGACCTGCCCCGGCGACACCGTCGGGTTCACCAAAGCCAGACGGGCCCCACGCCAATCCGTACCCACCGCCGAACCGACGGCCACCGTGATCACTTCCCCGCCCTTCAGATCGATTCCCAACGGCAGCATGCTGTATTCGTTGGTCGAGATCGTGGAGCCGTCCACGAGGTTGGTGCTGTTGGCAAAGGGCGATGCCAAGCTGTACTTGCCTACGTTGCCAAGAATGAACCCGCCGACATAACCGGCACCCCATGTCTTGCCCAGGGCACGCACGCCGGTCGTAAAGCCGTTGGAACCGTTCTTGAAGGCGCCCATGCGCGTCACGACCGGCCCGACCCACCACCGCGACCGGGGGAACTTGAACCACCTCGACTTGATGATGGCCGCACGGTTCAAGGCAACCGAAGCACCGGCCTCCGCCGCGAACTTGGAACCTCCATCGTCCCAGATGTCCATCACGAAGTAGCCCTGGACGGCCAACGGCGTCTCGAGGGACACCGTGACCTTGCCGTGGACGACCGATCCCCCCTGGAGGATCGCAAGACACGCCGAGGCATCGGCCTTGCCCACGATCTTCAGTTTCCCGTTCAGGCCGAAGTTGAACTCGTTGATCTGCACCCAGAACCCGGCCGAGCCGTTGGCGATCTCAGGATTCTGCAGTTCGATGAACAGCGCCAGCTCAAGCTTCATGCCCTTGGGGAGATCCTGTCCTGTGCATTCCTTGGCACAAGGCGGCGCATAATCGCCGTCGTAGAATCCACCCTTGAGCCCGGAAATATAGGCGCCGGTCGAGCCGATCGGGATGCGCGACCCGGAAGCAAGCTTCAAGGTCAGCACCGCCTTGCAGATGCCCACCCGGCAGCCGTCTTCGCTGGGTGCCTGCATGGCCAGCTCGACGGCGATGTTCTGGATGGCTCCGGAAAGGCTCATGGATGCACTGCCCTCCAGGGTCCATTTCCCGGGAGTCTTGACTTTAGGATCCGTTGCACTACTCACACCCGGCTTGTATAGCACCGCCAGATGAGCGTCGTCGAGCCCTTGCTTGGGAGCGATATGAATGGAGGGCACGCTGAAGCTGAACTTGGGCAAGCCTCCCAACCTTGGGTGCACATAGGGCGCACTTCCATTGAGCACGACACTGAAATTGGTCGGCAATTCCTTGCCTCCCAACGCCTCAGGCAATTTCACCGACACATCCGTCAGGGTGATGCCACGCTCCTCGGACAGAAGATTCTCCAACCCGAAGGTGGAGGTGACACCAGCCCCGATGCCGGGGATCTGCAGATAAAGCTTGGTCGAAGTGATTCCCTTCAACTCGAAGGCAGGAACGCTAGCTTTCCTGTCCTTGTAGGACACATTGGTGATGTCAACGCTGTATGACTCTTCCTTGCTAGGCTCTGCATCCGACCAGGTTGCCTTGATGTACTTGGCTGCAGCACTGAGATCGACCTTGATCAGGCCAACCGCGACATCGATATTGCTGCCGGAACCTGTCACATTGATCCCTGTTGCCGTAGCCTTGAAGTCTGCAACATCGCACGTCAAGGTGCCGTTCACCAGGCTCCAATCGAGCTTGAATGCATCTTCCGAGGACATGTCCTTCGAGAAGGTGAACTTCACATCGGAATTCCCCTTGCAGACATCACCCGCGTTGAGCTTGAGCTTTGGGGTGGCCGTGACGGCAAGCTTGTCGTCCTTGAGACTGAATCCGATGCTTTCGAGGTTGAAGCCGATGACTGGCCCGAACTGCCAATCGGCATCCTTTCCCGTAAAGGTTTGAGATCCTTCCGCTTCTTTGACCTTGATTCCCTTCGTCCCGACCGTTGCGACGATCTTTTCCACATCAAAATCGAGCTTTTTATCATCCCAAATCGGTCCGTTCGACTGAATCTTGACATTCGAGATCTCAAACCCGACTTGCCCACCGGTAAACGACAGTGCGACTTCTGGATTTGCGTTCGGTGCGACAGCTTGGGGAATGAAGATGTCAGGATCTGAAGAGCCGATCGGATAGATCGCGATCTTGCTGTCAAGTTCAAAGCAAGCGCCAGCCTCGATGCTCCCATCCATCTTCACCGCGATGAAGCCAGTCCCCTTAGAGTTCTTGCATCCAAAGGTATAGGTCTTGTCCCTGATCTTGATCTGGCTTGCGGTGATCTTGAACCCCGATTTCTTCGGGTCTTGATTGGCCATGAACGAGACCGTGGCGGGAGCACCATCCCTACCCAACAGGTACACCCCTTCGGCCAGCTCCAAGCCATCCGGGAAGGACTTCTCACCCGACGCCGTGACGGCGGTAAAATCCACATCGTCCTCATCAAGTTTGCCACTCAGCTCGTCCAGGAAGAAGCTGGTATTTGCCAGTCCCTTGATCGGGAAATCCTTGGTCAGGAGCAGCTCCCAGTTCTTCAACGAGAACCTAACGGCGGCGTCTTCATACTTCACGGAAAGAGGCCACCCTTGCGTCTTGAGGCGTATGATCGCGGGGCCCTCATCGGAACCGACCGGTGTCATTCTGAACATCTTCTGGATCTTTTGGGCAGTCCAGCCCACATCCATCGAGAAGCCGATCGGGGATGTCTCCAGGCTCACCTTCGCACCAACCTTGGGGGAGATGCCGGCCTTGCCGAACTGGGCATTGAAATCCATGCGCGCACTCTTCAGCGGCAGCTTGGTGCCTTTCATGCCAAGCAGGTCGAACATGCTGCCAAGCTCGATCAAGGTGGAGGCTTCAAGCCCCAGCTTCGTCTTCAGCTTGCCGTTCTCGAGCGTGGTCGAGGCATCCAACTGCACCTCATCCACCACCAAGGAGCCCAAGCTTTCCAATCCGACCTTCTGCAGCAGGTTGACCCCCTCGGGCACAGGGATGCTTGCACCCACGGCCACCGGCAGTCGCGTCGTGGTCAGGACCACGGTCTGCACACTGTTGCCAGGCTGGGTTTTCTCCGCCGATCCGAAATTCAACTGGACAGAAGGCCGGAACAGCCGCACGAAGACGCGCCCGCGATTTGCCATGACCTGGTACTTCTTGGTGGGAATGAACGAGACCAGGTCGAATCCAGCAAGCTTGACATCGGCCTTCGAGAGGTCCGCCGTGAGGTCACCGATCGCATCCACATCCTTGAGCTGGAACTCGCCGCTCAAGTAGAGCTCGACATCGTTCAAGCTCTGGACGATCGGTTCGCTCGTGGTCTTGGTCTTGTTCGTGAAGAATTCGCCCAGCGTGACCGATGTCGAGGAAGCCTGCACCAGCAGGCCATCGTCGCCCGGCTCCACCGACAGGTTCGCCTTGATGGTCGTGCTACCCCCTGCATCGATGGAGACCTCTTGGCTTCCATTGGCTCCGATCACAGCCTGATCGAACGACCCAGGCCCAAGCACGATCGTCTTGAAGGGCAGGGCAAACCGATCCTCCGGCTTGTTGCCGTTCACTCCGATCGACCAGCCATCCCTTTGAGGTCCTGTCAGGTAGAGCTGCCCGTTGACGATCGGATCCAGGGTCCAGCCGTCTGTTGCGGAGCGGGCATACTTCCAGCCGGCAACACCTGCCAAGCCAAGAGTCTGTCCCAATTGCAGGGTTCCGCTTTGGCTGGTCGTGACGTTGTCCCCCGCCAAGACCGGCTTTCCGTTCATCACCGTCGCCGTGGACGTGATGCTTCCACCGGTGAAGCCCTCGATCCGCTGGAACTTTCCACCGACCTTGGGCGTGACTTGAGTCTCGGGGAAGAGCACGTCGATCGTAAGGTTCGTGATGCCCGCCTGACCGAAGGTGTAGCTCTTGATGTCATAACCCCAGAGGGAGGCACCAAAGACCTCCTTCAAGGAGGATTTGGTCACATCGACCGAGGTCAAGGTTCCGAAGGCGCCTTGCGCTTCGGGTGTGCCGCCAGTCCACTTCCTGGTCGGAGTCCCAAGCCATGTCAGTGAATACGGATCCTTGAGGGAATCGAAGGCAGTTCCCATCAGGGACCAAAGTCCCGAAGTCCTCATGTGAAGAGGGAAGGTCAGGAAGGGTCCTGAGAGCTCATCACAGCCTCGAAGGCTCATGGTCAGTGTCTGATCCGCACCAAGGCGTCTGATGGTCGAACGGCAGGCCTCGATTCCGAATGCCTCCTCATCGGTGCTGGCAAGCACGTTCCCGACCCAGAAACGGTCCTTCGCCATTTCCAGGTCGCCTCTCAGACCATGGTCGTCCCACTGGAAGGCATTCGAGTTCCTGACGGGCCGCACTTGGTCGTCATAGACACGGGCGGTTGCGATCTCGAGCAGACCTTGCCCAGGCTTGTAGGCCAAGCCCTGGATGTCCAGTCGTGCCGCCCAACGCCCGACCGTCAACGGATGCTCCGACTGATCCATGCAGTTCGAGACGGCACCACCAGCGTAATGGCAATGCTGCGAGGCGAATTCGCCTCCTGTCACGCTTGCAAGAACTCCGTTGCTCACGGTGATCTTGGCCCTGCGCAGCACGAGCTCATTGATGCCCGTGTCGTCCTCCTGAACCTGCATCGCAGGAACGGAGAGATTGGCGAAGGTCTCGCTTCCCTCGCTCCAAGACTGGAGCACATGAAACTTCAGCGATGCTGCCACCGGCCCATCCAAGATCACGGCGGAGCTGTTGCTAGGCCGATCATCCGAACGAACCTGGAAGGCCACAACAGAGGAAGGGCCCCTGGAATTGTCGGACTCGACCCAAACCTCGACAGCCATGCGCGAAGCCTTGTCCAATTGGCCAGGAATGGCTGCGAACCCGGTCAAGTCAGGAATCTGCCCTTCCCACGCACCGGTCGTGGAATTCGCAACCATCGTGATGGTCTGCTGAGGATTCGTCGCAAGCCCTGCATCGTCCTTCTTGTAGAAGCGCGCCTTGATCTCTCCCGTCACACCGGCAGGCATCGCTTTGGCAAGCGTTGCCGTAAGCGTATGGTTTCCGACCTTCAGCCAACCCGAAGCATCCCATGGATCGATGGCAAGTCGCACGCTTGGCAAGGCTACGCTCGGATGCAGCGTCGATGCCGAGAAATTCACCGCAGCAGCCTCGTTGCCCCAACGATCCGCCGCCGAGATAATGAACTGGTGCAAGGTTCCTGGCGTGAGATTCGGAGCCACAAAATGAACTGCTTGGGGGCTTTCCTCACCAACCACGGGCAATCCGGGAACATTCGCGGTCATTGAGGTCACCGCTTCCGGTACCAAGGCGATGCCGTTGATCCGCGCACCAGGATGACTCATCCTGATCTCAAGGATCTGGACACCCGTATCAAGTATCAAGCCATCATTAGGCGTAACAACAATCGGCTGGCGCGTCCAACTCCCGTTCGTGGAATAGGCAGTCCCGGATACCCACGAGTAATCCTCTTCCTTGCCCGAAATGGGCCTCAGCCGGAAGAAGAAATCAGCACGGCTCACACCGGCATTTTCGTCAGGAGCCACCCAAAGATTGACACGGGTCGCCTTGTTCACCTTGCCTCTGACCAGATACGCAACCCGTGCCGCCGTCACCGGATCGATCACGGCATCCGTAATGGCCGCAGGGTAGAATCCGCCTCCGATCCCATAATTGAGCCACTGATGACGGAACGAGGGCGCCTTCGTGCTGCTTGGCGTCGCGCCACCTAGCGTGGAGGCATAGGCCGCCTCAAGTGTTGGGCGAAACGCTACATACCCGTTCTCGTCGCTTGCGAAGATGTTGCGGGCAGGGACAGCGATCGAGGTGGACGATGCACAACTCGATCCGGGTGTCCAGCTTGCTTTCACCGTGGACGCGGCAGTGCCACGGTAGGCACTTCCCGCGCTCTCAAGTCCTTCGACCTTCAAGTAAAGGGAATCAAGGGTACTGCGTTCGACAGACACCGTAAGCGACGGCAAGGGGCGCAAGTCATGGCCACTGGTCCATCCGATCGCACCCGTCCAGTATGTCTTGGTTTCCTTCGTATCCGCTTCGGTCCGTGAATACCAATCCGTGTGGCAGGAAATACCCCAATAGCGGCAGTGACGCTCCGACCATGTCACGACATGGCTGCCCTTCGTGATGAACTTGATCGGTTCAAGATTGCTGCCATGCAGCGCCGTCGCATTGGCCAAGAAGTCCGCAGGAATGTCCTTGCGAGCAATCCGCACATTTAATCCCGCATTGTTCGCAAGATCATTGAAGCTGATCGAGGTCGGCACCACCGGTGTTGCGCTATATGGCAACAGAAGCGTCGTGTTCTTTTGCCCGACGGCATCGATCGTCGTCTCGGTGGTCCTGAGCAGGAGATCTCCCGTATTCTCTTCCTGCGACAAGACGGCATCGCTGAAGGCTCCATCAGGAGACACGCGGAACCAGTCTTCCGTAGCCACATCCGCACCGAATTCGTTCACGTAGTCGAATCGGGCGCTATAGATCTTGTCCTTCTCAAGCCCAAGTGACAATCCATACGTGCGCAACTGCGATCCAAGCGGCAATGTCGATGGATCTGCTGTCGGTGCAGAATGATTGGTTGCCACAGACCTGAAGGAAAGAGCGCGAATCTCTGCGAACCCATCTACAGACAGGCCGATCGAGTTCCAGCCTTTCTTCAGATGAATCGTGCCAAACTGATTCCACTTTTCCTTGACCAGCCAATCGTTCAGTGCCCAGCTCTTTCCTGAGTCGAGGGTAAGCGAAAAACGACGAGACAATCCATTTGTCGTCCAATACATGTAGACATCGTAGTCACCCTCAGAAGAAGCCCAGAACTTCCACTGACTTCCCGCAGCGCCGTTCCCGTAATCAGGAACAACCATTCCAGCCCCTGGTGCCGACTCCACGAAATTATCATATCCATTGAGCGAATAGGCAGACTTCGAATCTAGTCGATACTCCAGCAGATCAGACTGAGGTCCGAATTCACCTTGCGCGCATTGCACATAGCCAATATTTCCATTTGCCACAGAGACATCCGTGGAAGGAAGACAGACATTGGCCCTCATGACCGAGCCGTGCTGCAGATCCGCCTGAATCTCCCATTTCACGATTCCATTCGCATCGATCGTCCTTGAATCATCCACAACAGACGGCGCATTGATTCCCACGACATTGCGGCGATTCGGATACTTCGACTGGATCGCATAGCCTGTACCGCGCAAGACATTGATGCCATCCAAAGTCATGCGAACCGTCACCTTGTTCCACCTTCTCCAGGCAAAGGCCGAGGTGATTTTTTTCAGATCCGCTTGCTGATTCAGTGCAGCCTTGGTCCAGCGTAGGCTCCAATCGTTCCCCGAGTGCGTGTAGGTGCCAGCCATCACCGGCAAGACAGCGATATCCTCGCCATTTGCCTGGGTAGGATCGATGTTGCCATCGGTCCAAGCCAGACGAATGTTCAGCGGGTATTCATTGGGAATCTCGTTCTTTGCCTTGAACTTCAAGACAAGATCTCCGGTACCCTGCTCTTCATTCAAGGACAAGGAGTTGCTCTCAATGAAATCAGACGGAACCAAGCTGCCTTGGAACGTGGCGTCCGCATGATTGATGCTGAACTGACCCGTACTGTTCTTCAACATCCAGCGAGGGTCATTGACCTCGACGAGATAATCACCCAACTCTAGATTATCGAATTGATAGGCACCATTGGCTGCCTTGCTCAATGTCTGGCACGCCGCGGCAGAGACCGACGAGGCCAAATGAATGCACACATTTCCTGTGACCGAGGGAAGCTGATGGTCTCCCAACTGAAGCGTTGCCTGATAGATACCGCTTGGTGTCACGACGGATCGCAACCCACCGCCGACCGCACCCTTCGGGCTTTTCCCTTTGACACCAACAAGATATGTGGTTCCATCCACCAGATCAGAGACATCTTTCCTTGTGTCATTCGAATTCAAGGGAATGCTCTTGACCTGCACATACTCATGCGACAAGGCATCATAACGGCTGACGATCAAGTCCGTGGAGATTGCATCCGCAGCATTCCATTCCCAGGACACGGAAAGTGATGGACTACGCTTCTTCACATCATCAGGGCGATAATTCACCCCAACAGACACATTGGCCTTCGGTCCGGTAAAATCGATACCCGATGCCGTGAGTTTCTGATTCTGGGTCGCTCCACCGCACGCAACATCCAACGACAGACCAAGAGCACCTTGGTTGATCAAATTCTTGATCATCTTGGTCGTACCGTTTGCCACGCTTGCGCTGGAGATCAACGCACGGTACTGCCCATCGCTCCAGACCCCTGCATATTCTTGCGGGGACGACAGCACCTGGAACGTTGCAGGAAACGACAGATATCCACCCAACGGATCGGCAACACCCATCGAGGACTTCGCCAGACTTGCCGCCTCTGCGCAAGTTCGCACAGAAAAATCCACCTGGATATCCGAGTTCAAGTCTTGGACAGCCTTCGCCCCAAGAATCTCAAAGTTCGGGGATTGCACGATCACATTGATGTGCGCGACAGTGGTCGCCAACCCAGGATCCGTCACCTTCAAGTCGACGGGGTACGTTCCTTTCAAGCCAAGCGGCGCATTGACGACCAGGAGATGCCCTTCCAAAGTCAACGAGAGATTCGCTGGCGTAGAGGCCAAGCGCACGATCTCCCAGTTCAACGTGCTAAGGGCGTTGTCTGCATCCATCGCAAACGCATTCGCACCGGTCTTGTCGAGATCGATGCTGATTGGCTGCCCAGCAGTCAAGCGAATCTCTTTCGCAAGGACAACAGGCGCGTTGTTTGAAGGCGTGACATGGACAACCAAGGAAGCCGTCTGCGATGCCCCATAAGGGTTCTGCACCGTCAAAGCAATCGAGAAGTCACCATTCCACGTGCTATTGACATTCCCGATGGTCAGTTTGCGATTTGCCGCGTCAAATGACACCAATCCGGCGGGAACATTCAGAAGTGGAGACATCGACCAGACGAGGCTGGACGATGCAGCATCCGAGGCAAGGGTCGTCAGATCAACGACGATCGGAGTCGCCCCTTCCAGATACGTGATTTCCTTAGGGGGATTGGGAGAGAATGTCGGATTTCCCTGATACTGCACAAAGCTCAAGGCTGCTGTGCTTCCTGCGTTCCAGGAGATCTTCTCCGGCTTATACGATGTACCGGCTTGAGAAACCGAAACATCGTACACCCCAGCAGGGATATCCGTGAACGAAACCGTTCCATCCTTAAGAGGAGCTGATTTCGTGGAAGGCCCTTTCAAGGTTACGACACCTTGCATCGCCAAATCGCTCGAAACGCTCGCAGCCGCAGTAGTGCTCACTGTAAGCGGATAGGTTTGAACCGGAGTCGGTGGAGTTGTACCTCCCCCTGCATCCTTTGTATATGTCCATAGATATGAGTGCGGCTGAGAGCGTTCTAAATAGATATCTTTAACTTCTAGCTTACCACTCAAACTCGTTGCATCACCGACAAACATCACTTTCAGGACATTAATACTCAAACGTTTGCCATCCATTAAGAGCTCTGGCTTTTTTGCCATCACATTTCGATAAATCGGATCCATCACCAACCGATTTTCTTGATAATCCGAAGAAATCGCGATATTATTTCGAGCATAATCCAGCCCAAAGATCGTCCCTGCTTCTTTTCCATCCTCAAATGCCCACACTCTAAATTGCCGATTTCCTTCAGATTTCGCTACGGTTACCAATTCAGAAAACTGCGACCAATCATAACCACCATCAACAGAATACTGCACACCTGGATAAACTCCACTTTTCGTCCCCGTCGAAAAAACTCGACTATTCGCGTTCACATTAACAGCAATACCGCCATTAAATGACCCATGTGCAGCAGACAAATAATCAGTTCCTGCACCATCTTTCACAAGATAAACATTTGCGCCCCCTGAGTACGTCATAGAAAAATCCGCACCAATATCATAATCCTTTTTCAAATCACCCACACCCCAAAATTTCAAATTCATCGATGGGACCGCGCGCACACCATCAAACACAGCATCACGAAGATTCGACTTGTAATTAACGACCGTAGATAACCGCACACCATCATTGCTATAGTAAGCCAACTGTGCATCAAATCGCGCATTCTTCGCAGCACCAGACATTCCAGGAAGCAACATATTTTTGAAGGAAATCACCCATTCCTTCCCAGCAGAAACCTCAATTACGCTTCCATTATCAGAAATCGCCAAGCCATCCAGCAGCGCAACGAATGGCACACCAACTTCCGACTCTGCCATCCCTCTTTTCCAAGTCTTTGCCGGCTTCCCAAAATACACTGTCGCACTTTTGTCAACGTATACGCCGCCGCTGAACCCCACATGGCTTACATCATCCAGCAAAACCACACCAGATTCAGGAGTGATCACACGTTGAGAATTTGCACTATTATCTAGCCACGAATGCGTCCAATCGTTCAATTGATCCGCTGAAAATGCCGTTTGTAGAAGAACAGCAACCAAAAGAACGAGCATTCGAATCACGTTATTCATTATTTCTCCAACGCTTTCCAAGCAGAATCATCGCGAATCCAAGTCTTAGCCTGATCGGCATCTAGCCACAACGTCCCAATCGGCAGATCGACACGATCCGGAACTCCCTTGCCAAGCACCAGTCGCTTGCCGCCTTGCAGTGCAAAGGGTGCTGTCGTGAGAGCCAAACGCGGGCCAAGCACGCGGGGAATTCCTGCATCCAGAACGATTTCCAGATAAAGAGTGCTTTGCGAAGCCACCGTGACTGCCAGCCCCTCAGGATCTGCATACCCAAGGGCAGTCGTCCATTCACCACTCTTGAGGGCCACAGCAGGATGAGCCTCTGACCATAGCGGATCTCCGCCTTCATTCTGGCTGAACAAACGGAATTTAAGATCAACGAAATCAGCGTTTTGCGCCTCTTCCGTAGAGAATTTCCCACCAAGGGAGATCTGCATTGCCCCACGTCCATTCTTCTGAAGGACAACAAAAACAGGAGACGATTCAAGGAGTTTCCCATGAGCATCTTTGACTCGAACCCAGTACCGTGAGGCCGTATCTGCGGGCGAGGCGATCGTCAAGGAAAATTCAGCGTCGTTCTGTCCTTGCAAAGGAGCCGATCCTTTGAACCATTGGTAAGTCAACGGCTCATCCCCCACAGCAAACACAGCAAAGTGCGCCGTGCCTCCCAATGCAACCGTATCGTTCTTGGGCGGCACAAGCATCTGCAGCGCCTTTGGGATCTTTTTCACATGCAGGATTGCTGTCCGGCTAAGCGTGGAACCTGTCGAGGTTCTGGCAACACAGACCAGTTCATCTCCATCCTGCGCTGCACCTACCCGGTCCAACACCAGAACCGGGTTCGTAGCGCCCACCAAGGCGACACCGTTCAACCTCCATTGGTATTGAAGATCCGTGCCGTTTGCAAACGCCCTTGCCTCAAATGTTGCCGATCCGTCCTGATCAACCGTCACATCGACAGGCTGGCGAGAAAAGATCGGTAAATCCTTCTTCTGAACAAGATCAGAGGATTGAGCAGGGGAACCGTCCGCATTGACTGCACTCGATCCAGAAGAGCCGCTTGCACCATTTGCACCAGGACTTCCTGGATCCGTCCATAGCGTCCCATAGATACGATTTCCCCATCGATCAAAGACCGGAATCCGGGGATTTTCCATAAAATTCGAGGTTCCATGAATATGAGACCAGTCATTTGAATAATCCCACACCGAATAATCCGAATAATATAATCCCAAGCTATTTCCCGCAGGATTGGGGAGATCCGAACCTGGAGCAACGGTCACATCCGGAAAAGCATAACGCAAGGAATAGCAATGACCTCCCAAAGCAAAGATCTGCACTTCTTTCGCAACACCGTACCAGTTATTAAGCTGTGGCACTCTTCCATTCTCTGTACAGAAATAGAACTCATACGAGAAATTCGACAAGGAAGACACGCCCGTATTCTTCAGGATGATTCGCGGACGAGCCATTTCCTTCCCATTGGCTTCATCCTTGTACTCAATAACAACGGCTGGTCGAATGGCTCTTGTACTGGTCATCAACCATTCTTTTCCAGCCAGAAGGGAGCCATCTTTACCGAAGGCTCGAACATACGGAATAGGCGCATATTCGGAGCCGCTGGCAGGAAGTGCGACATCACCTGTCACATCCCAATTGAAAGAAATTCGATCAATGGAGAGGGCGAAATAGTATCCGCGCCCATAACCTGCATAGGAACCTACAGCAACAGTCTCTGTCGAGGCAAATTCGACGATCCACCAACCCTGCCCCAGAGAAATCAATGAAGAATTCAATCCAGGACAATCCCAACTATTGACAATCGGCTTCACACCATCTGGGGCCCTGAAGGGAATCTGAAACTTCCATCCACTTGCGAGACTCGCCGAACCTGTATTCTTTGCCTGCAAGCGAAAAACTGCAAACTGTGCAGTCGAGCCAATCTCTCTTTTGGCCGTCATCTCTAAACTCTGCCCCATCCCCGTACTGCTGACGAAGTTTGCCGTCACATAGCGAGCACCATCGAGATTAGGCAAAGAAAGGAATGGCGTTGCTGTCTTCTGCTCTCCATTGACCGTCAATGACTGCAGAATCGCCCCATCATTCGCTTCACATCCTATCCATGCAGTATCGCCAGCATAGCCAGTTCCTGTACCCTGGGGTACACAGCGACCGTTTCCGTTCACAATGACCTGGACTGGATAACTGGGCTTGGACGAAAAGCTTGCTTGGATCGTGTGATTTTTCCCGTCTGGAAGAAGCGTCGGATACTTGTCCGCAGCTTGAAGCACACCATCGACCCAAACCTGAGGACGTTGATGCGTGGCATCTTCTTGGCACCAGAAATCGAGCCGATCCGTAGGAACCAAAGTCACAGTTCCAACGACATTGCATCGCCCGCCGGTGCCGACACTGACGGCAACGGACGATTCACCCGCAGGTGAAGCTGGTGGAGCCATATCCGCAATCGCGCCCCAGATCAAACGACCAGTCCCATCCCACGCCTTGATCTTGTGATTCAAGACTTTTGTGCCAGCATTCCCATCAAACGACGGTGATGCCGCATAGTCCCATTGCATGTGATTTCCCACATGGACGCCGATCAAGGCTCCATTGTCCCAATTCCATTCTTTCCCCGCCTCGAGATCTTGATCAAGGGAAAGCCAAACATACCATTTCGTGTCCGTTATTTTTTCAACAGAAACATTGACCGTTCCCGTTCCCCAAGCTTCTGCAACAGGAATCTGACCCGAAGGCACAGCCAACTCATATGCGACCTTCGGCTTTGTCACCGGTGTCGTGCCGACATTCTTCACATAGATGCGAAGGCTTGCCCAACTTTTGTCTTGAAGATTGAGGGCTTGGAGACTGACTTCGACCTGCGCGAAAGACGCCTTCGCAATCAACAAAAGGCAGGCCACACGAATAAGCCAGTTCAAGGTGCCGCCACCCAGCTTCGGATGCCACGGAACCAGACTTTGCCAGTGCCAGTGTCGGTGTAACGGGTTCCGACTGGAGCTTCCAACCCAAGGGCAACGGGACTCCCTGCCCCCTTGAGCATATCATTCCCTGCCGACAATGCGTAAGGCATCGCCGTCAAAGGCACGCGAGGAGCCAGCACTTCGCGTGCGTCTTCCAATCCGATACTGAATTGCGCAAAGAGAGGTGCAGCATCCTGGACCAGCTCTGTCAAGATGCCCTTGGTCACTCGCCCGGTACCGGCCCGCAGCACGAAGCGTCCATTCGCAATGGAGACCCCACGTCCCTCTGCGGCAGAGAAGGCTTCTACGTAGACTGGACCTCCACCTTCCAAGCTGCGGAAGATCTCCAACTGCATGTCAATCGACGAGCTCCCTGCTTCACCGATCTTTGCACCGGAGAGATCACTCAGATCACCCGTGAAGGTCATCATCTCCCTTGTCGGCCTGAGCACACTCAGTTGCACCGTTGCGCTGTTTCTGGTTCCAAAATCGTTCGTGACGATGCATTGGATGCGACTTTTGTCATTATCAAGCTGCACGTTGCGCAGGACAAGCGAGTCGCCAGCCACTCCTTCTGCCACCTCTGCCGAGTTCACGAACCAACGTACGGTCTGGCCACCACTTTGGTAGATACGAAACACGGCACTGTCGCCTGCCTGGACTGTCCGAGACTTCGGCTCAATCAGAATCTGCGGCAAAGTCATGCTAGCCCTTGCGGAACAGCCGCAAAAAATGAGCGCCAGCAGGATCCGCTTGGCCCCAAGGCTGGTCGTTGGCAGTGCTTTGAAAGTCATGGAAATGCCCCGGGGGTGGTGCGACTTGGTGCATGCGCACAAGGCTCCAGCAACACAACGCATTCATTGACACGCGGTTACCACAATCTTGAACGGTTTTTCACATAATAATTACTGAAATTCATCTGGGAAGTGCTGCAACAAAAACGCCTCAAGACCACCACGTCAAGCGCCTGAGATACCCGTTGGGATGAACGCAAAAAGGGCCCCGGACACCCTGACCAGTTGACTGGCCAAAAGGTGCCCGAGGCCCTATATTCCAAAAATGCCGCAGAAGTGGCGGTGAGTCGAGATGGCGTGCGACCAACACTCAATCGACTTTCCTGGCCCCTCCCGTAGGCGTACCTTGGGACCGTACTCTTCCTCCTAGAAGAGTACGGTCTTACTGTGCGGAAGTTCCGGAGACTGCGCTCGAAGTTGTGCTGTTGTTCTTGCCACGGCGAGGTGTACGCCGGTCCATGAGACGGGTACCACCAGCAAGACTATACTGGTTGGAGTTGCGCCCGAAGAAGCCCAGCATTCCGGCACGAGCGCGGATACAGACTTCCCGGATCGTGGCGGTCTTGGCTTCAAGGTTCATCTGGACATTGCTCAAGTCCGCCACCATGCTGCTTTCCTTGCGGCGCAGGGTGTCGAACTCGGAGAAGAGCATCTCCAGCCCTTCCACATTGAGATCGGAAAGCTGAAACTGGCTGTTGACCTTCCAAACCTCCAGGATGCTCAGGACTTCGTTGCGAACTTGATCAGGATTCAATCGAGGCATTGTCATGCTTCTTTCTAGGCACTGGTATTCAACCATCCCTCGTGCCAAGGTGATGATCGTTTTGCGCGTTGAACAGGAACCCGAGCCTAGCCCGATCCGGTAAACCGAAGCGATTCAGAGCGCTCCCCAGGTTCTGCTTGGGAATATACGGCGCCCCCACATTGATGTCAATAGCAAATTGTCACTCCACAAAGCGAGCGCTAACAAAGGACGACGCGCCACAAGAAATACGCAAACACAAGAGACACACCCCAACATATCAACATTTCATGATTCAATGATGGGTCATGATTCCACAGCAAACGAGCCAACAGTTCATTCACATTCTATCCCACTTGCATCGAAGCAAAGAGAAAACGCACACATATTCAGCACATTGTCGGGATTCCGCAACGCCCTCGTTTCACTTCGGCTTTCAGAAACGATCCTGCATCTGCCGGTACAAGCCTTGCACATCAGTGGACAGACCCTCCACCTGTCAGTACAAGTCCTGCACCTTTGTGGACGGACCCTGCACCTGTCAGTACAAGCCTTGCACCTCAGTGGACAGACCCTGCACCTGTCAGTACAAGCCCTGTACCTTTGTGGACGGACCCTGCACCTGTCAGTACAAGTCCTGCACCTTTGTGGACAGACCCTGCACCTGTCAGTACAAGTCCTGCACCTTAGTAGACGGCCCCTCCATCTCTGCGCTTTCCGGATCAACCAACACTCCCCGGCGAGACTGTCCCGCCGGGGAGGTGGGCTTATTTCCTGGCCTTCTTGGCGGCTTTGGGCTTGGCATGACCGCCGCTGCCGCCGTGGCGTACCTTGCCGCCGATCCAGGGGCGCCCTAGGCCTAGACGCGCCGTGGCGCACCATTGGGGGTACTCGCGCTCCAGGCGCTTGAGCAGACGCTCGGCGTCCGCCTGCCTCTTGAGGGCCAGGTAGCATTCGATGGCCTCCTGCAGGGCCTCCGGCGTCTCGCGGCACTGGATCGAGCGCTCGGCATCGGCCAGACCCTGCACCGCCTTGCCCGCTCCCCGCTGGAGCATGGCACGGGTGAGCCAGGACAGCGGATGGCCCGGGAACCGCTCCACCGCCTCGTTCACGAGATCGCGCGCCTCGTCGACATCCCCACGCCCCAAGGCCGGTTCGATCTGCATCAGCAGGAGATTGAGCTCCTGGTCGTCCCCGTCCACCTGGGTGTTGCGCAGGCTGGGGTCGAGCAGGTTCTTCGCCGGCTGCAGCAAGGCCTTGCGACGGCGCGGATGCTTCACCAGCTCCTCCAGGCGCGCCTCCACCCGGTCGGCCATGTGCCCCCAGGTGTAGCCCGCCAGCACCGCCTCGCGGCCACGGGCACCCTTGGCCTTGCAACCGGTCCGGTCCTCGTAGGCCGCACGCATGAGCCGCGCCAGGGCCTCGACATCGGGCTCCAGCAGCCACGGCTGGCCGGCGCACTCCATCTCCCCGATGCTGCGGCCCGGAAGGTCCTTACGCACCGCAGGCACGAACCACGCGCTGTCCGGGGAGCAGAACTCCTTGGCAGGCCCGCCGTCGGTGACGATCACCGGAAGCCCCGCGCTCATGGCTTCCAGGATCGGCATGCCGAAGCCCTCGCCGCGGTACGGATGCACCAGGCAGGTGCAGGCGCCGTAGAGGCCCGGCAGCTCCTCGTCGGAGAGCGGCTCGTCGATCACGATCAGCTCGGGGTTGCCCGGGCGGGAACCGAAGCGCTCGAACAGGTCGTCGGCGGTCTGGCCCCGGTAGAAGGTCTTGCCGCCCATGTCCTTGACCACCAGCGTCACGTCGTCGGTGTCGCGGAAGGCGCGCTCGTAGGCCGTGAGCAGGATGTCGATCCCCTTGCGGTAGATGGTCCCGCCCACGAAGAGGAAGCGGAAGCTCTTGGGAGACGGGATGTCGAGGGGCTTGGCATGCGGACGGAACCTGTCGGCGTCCACGCCGTTGGGGATCACCGCCACGCGCTCGGCGGGCATGCCCGACTGCACGTAGCCGCCCTTCACGAACTGCGAGGGGACCCACAGTTCGTCCAGGTCCTCCTTCCAGGCCTCGACCCAGGCCTTGGGCACCGGACCGAACTCCCACGGCTGGATCGCCACCCAGCGCCCTTCCTCGGGAGCCACCAGCTGCGGCGGCCACTGGTGCCGCACGTGCACCTGGGCACTCTCCTCCAGCGGGGCGAGCACCAGCTGAGCCAAGGGGGCCAGGCGGGAGCCGGGCTCCGGGCGGAACTCGTCGGGTTCGTAGGGCTGGAGAGCCATGTCGTGCCCGCGCAGGGCCAGCTCCAGGCAGACCTCGCGGTTGATGTGCGCGAGCGAATGGTGGACGAACTGGGATCCTTCCCAGCGCACATGCAGCGGCGTCTCGGCCATGTTCCGTTCCGTCCCTTCCGAGTTTGACAGTTCCTGTCCAAGCATAGCATCCCGCAGGCCCTCCTGCGCGATCGCCGCCGACTCGCGCGGCAGGAGCTTGAGCCGCTCCAGCATGGCGTGGGCCGTGTGGACGGGGGTCCAGCGTTCGCGCACATCGGCACGCCCGCGGGCACCCTTGGCGCGCCCCTCGTCGCGATGCTCCTTGGCGTGGCGCAGCGCCTTGGCGAAGGCCTCCACCGAAAGGCCTGCCCAGCGCTGGTCGGCCGAGAGGAAAGGGTTCTCGAGCAGCGCCTCCTCCGAAGGGGGCACCAGGCCCTCGGGCGGGACCAGCCAGGCGTTCCCCTCGTGCAGGAAGTCCAGCGGGCCGGCCCAGGCGGTGGCGATGCAGGGGCGCCCTGCCGCCATCGCCTCGAGGTACGGGAGTCCCCAGCCTTCGCCGCGGCTGGGGAGCACGAAGCAGTCGCAGGCCGCGTAGAGGCCCGGCATCTCGCGCTCGGGCAGAGGATCGGCCAGCAGCACCACCGGAGCCATCGACTCCCAGGAGAGGCCGCGGCTTCGCAGGAAGGCTTCCGCCTGCTCCTGGATCGGGGCGGCGTTCCCCGAGAAGGGAGAGCACCGCAGCACCAGCTGCACGTCGTCCTCCGGCGCGAAGGCCTTGGCCCACGCCTCCAGCAGGACGTCCCATCCCTTGCGCAGGCTCCACTGGAACACCGAGAGGAAGGTGTACCCGGCGGCCTCGGGAAGGACCCGGGGCGTGGCGGCGCGGTACGGTCCGGGGTCGATCCCCTCGGGGACCACGAAGAGCCGCTCGGCGGGCACGCCCGCCTTGGCGAAGACCTCGCGGTTGAAGGTCGAGGGGACCCAGACCTCGTCGACACCGCGCAGCTTCGCGGCCCAGCCCTCGGGAAGGCGGTCGGCCTCGAAGGTGCACCAGGCCACGCAGGCCTTCTGCTCGGGACTGCGACGGCGCGCCTGCTCGTACACGTCCAGCAGGCCGCCGCCGTCGGTGGGAAGGTCGCAGCACACCAGCACGCCGGACTTGGGCGGGTTCTGCACCAGGCGTCCCCAGCGGCGGGCCGCCGGCTCGTCCTGCTCCAGCCCTTCCAGGAAGGACTGCTCGTTGAAGAGGGGGTCCAGCGAGACCGGCACGCCGATCTCCGTCAAGCCCAGGACGGCTTCGCGTCCCTGGCGGGCATGGCCGCTGGCGTTGAAGAGCGGTCCGCACCAGCGCACCGGACGACGGCGCGCCTCGACATTGTCCGTCACGGCCAGGCAGCACGGCACCGGAGCGACCTCGGCAAGCCGGGAGCGCTCGGCGGGAACGCCGGCGCGGATCTCCTCCAGGCGCAGCGCCGCGAGCGGGGCGATCTTCTTCCAGTCCCAGCGCGCGACCATGTCGGCGCGGGCCTTCTCGCCCAGGGCCCTGCGCCCGTCGGGCGAGGCCGCGGCGCGGCGCATCAGCCCGGCGAGGTGGTCGGTGCTGGGCCGCGCCCACTTCTGTCCCCGGTAGAATTCGAACTCCTCGCGGATGTCGATCTCCTCCAGGGCCTCCACGTCCAGGAGCCACGAGTTGGAGTCGTCCATGAAGTCGAGGTTGCCGCTCCAGCGGGTGGCGATCACGGGAAGACCCGCGCTCATGGCCTCCATGTGCGGCCTGCCCCAGCCCTCGCCGCGCGAGGGCGCGAGGTACACGTCCGCGGCCGCGTACAGGCGCGGCATGTCGCCTTCGGGGATCTGGGCCGCAAGCACCGTGATCGGGGCGCACGCCTCGCGGGACGTCCCCCGCGAGGACAGGAATTGACAAATCCGGTCCTCGACCCACTGCGCCGGGTCGCCCTCGACGGCGTTGGCGGGATAGGCGCGCAGCACCAGCTCCACGTCGTCCCCCGCCTTGAAGGCGTCGGCCCAGGCGGCCAGCAGCACGTCCCAGCCCTTGCGGTGGGTCCACTCGAAGACCGAGAGGAAGGTCGTCCCGCGACGCTCGCCGGGAAGCTCCAGGGGCGCAAGGCCCGGACGGAAGCGCTCCGTGTCCACGCCCTCGGGCACGCGCAGCAACGGAACCTTCACGCCCGCCGCGCGGAAGGTCTCCAGGTTGAACTGGCTGGGTACCCAGATCTCGTCCATGGCGTTGCACTTGGCGATCCAGTCGGCGGGCAGGCCGTCGGTCTCGAAGGTGGTGCGCCCGACATGCGGCTGACCGGAGATCCGCGAGAAGCCCGGTGCCGGCAGCACGAACACGAAGGGCGACTCGTTGCGCCACTGCCGGTCCAGGCATTTCGTCAGGACCTGCCTCGGCGCCTCGGCGAGGTCGCGCACGAAGGTGGCCGAATGCCGACCCGCCGCCTTGACGGCCGGGGCCATGCCCCGCGCGTCCAGATCCAGCAGGAAGGCGCGGGCCTCGCTCGCGTAGCCGCTGGGATCGAAGACCGGCGAGACCCAGTTCACCTGGGAGACGGGACGGGGCCGCAGGTCCACGGGCGCAGAATCCTGCGCCAGCATCTGCCTCCAGACGGCGATCGTCCTCTCCGCCACGCGGTCCCACGAGAAGCCGGCCGCACGGGCGCGGCCCTTGGCGGCAAGCTCGATGCGCAGCGCCCTGTCCCGGCACAGGCGCAGGATCGAGGCGGTGGCCCCGGACAGGTCGTCCAGCTTGTGCAGCAGCGCCGCATCCCCCACCACCTCGGGAAGGGAGGCCGCATCGGAGCAGACCACCGCGCAGCCGGCCGCCATGGCCTCCAGGGCGGGAAAGCCGAAGCCCTCCAGTCGCGAGAGGAAGACCAGGGCGACGGCCCCGGCGTACAGGGCATCCAGCTCGGCGCGTTCGAGGTATCCCGTGAAGACCACGAGATCGCCGATGCCGGCGGCACGCAGCTTGTCGATCCACATCTGCCCCATCGCGTTGGGGCGCCCCGTGACGGCCAGCTGCACCGGCCGCTCGCGGTTGGCGTCCAGCACGGCCTGCAGCGTCCCCTCGAAGTTCTTGTGGGGATCCATCGCCCCCACGTAGAGGCAGTAGTCCCCCTTGAGTCCCAGACGGGCACGCAGGGCCGCGGGATCGCAGGCCTTGCCGGCCGCGGCTTCGCGGTTGAGCCCCGCGCCCACCACCGAGACCCGGCCGGAAGAGGCCTCCAGTCCCAGCTCGCCGCGCAGTTCGTCGGCCGTATGCTCGGAGTTGCAGAGGAAGCGCGCCGGACTCTGCTTGAGCAGCTCCAGGCGGGTCAGGTAGGCGGGCCATCCCACGCCCAGGGCCTCGCGGTAGAAGCGCAGCGGGATCAGGTCGTGGAAGAGCACCGACATGCGGGGCTCCTCGAAGAACGAGAGCGGCGAATCGTAGTCGATCTGCAGGCCCATCGGATCGGGGGTGTGCAGCAGGTCGAAGCTTCCCGGCGCGTAGCGCGCGGCCGGAAGCCATTCCACCGCAAGGCCCTCGAAGCGGCCGGCCCAGGCCGGATCCGGCACGTCGCCGGGGATCACCGCCACGATCCGCAGGCCGGAGTCCCGGCGCAGCAGCGCCTCGAGGTGGTGCAGGGCGTAATGGCCGATGCCGCGTCCGTGCGACTGCGAATCCGACAGGGTGCGCAGGTCGTAGCCGATCACGGCGGGCCTGGTCGCGGCCTCCTTCGCGGCCAGCGGAACCGGGAAGCCCGCAGGAGCCTCGAGCTCGCGCAGCAGCTCGATGTCCCCGACCGAACGGGCGAGATCGACGGCAAGCGTGACCGGGTAGCCCGATCCCGGGAGCAGCCCGTGGACCTGACGCAGGTAGCCGCGGGCCCGTTCGATGTTCCCGCCCAGGTAGTTGTCGCGCGCGAACCCCACCGCGTTCATCATCGTGAGCGGCTCCCCGAAGAACTCGGAGTGGCGGGGGTCGTCGTGGGTCACCACGGCACCCGGCAGGCACCCGATGCGCACGTCCGCCTTGCTGCAGTCCTGCGAGAAGATCACGTCGTCGTACTGCCCGAAGCCCAGCTCCTCGCGCCAGAGCACCCGGTCGAAGACCGTGCGCTTGAGGATCCCGGCGCCGCCCGGGAGGTACACGTCCGGATCCCAGGCGTCGTAGGGAAGCAGGTAGTGGTCCGCCGAGCCGTGCCCGCGGAAGACCGCCCAGTCCCAGTGGCGGGTGCCGTCTGGATTGAGCATGCGGGGGCACAGCACGTCCCAGTCGGGACCCCGGTCGAGGATCGCCTGACAGAATCCGTCATGGAAGACCATGTCGTCGTCCGAGATCACCACCACCTCGTGGCGGGCGGCACGGGCCACGCGGTTGCGCAGCTGCCCCGGTCCTCCGGTCCCCGGCACGGCGCACTCGGGCGCGTGCAGGACCTCCACCCCCGGCTCGTCGAAGCCCTCGGGGGGGATGCCGCACAGCAGGATCTGCACGTCCTCGATGCCCTGGGCGCGGACGGAGCGGATCAGGCGGCGGATCTTCTCCCCGCGCACCCCGTTGGAGATGAGGCCGAAGGTGAAGCCGGGCTTCCAGGCGGCGGGTGCCCCGAGAATCTCCAAGCTCTCCTTGGCCAGCGCACGTCCGGCGTGCCCGGCGGGACTGGTGGCCAGGAAGCGGTGCCAGTGGTCGACCGCCGCCTCGCGACGCCCCGAAGCCTGCTGGAGCCGCGCCAAGGCGAGGTGGATCTCCGGATCGCCCGGCATCAGCCAGAGCGCGCGATGGAGGTGCTCGATGGCACGGTCCTTGAGATCGCGCCGCATCAGGATCCCGGCCAGGTCGCAGTGCGAGCGGGGGTCCAGCTCGTCGAGCTCCACGATCCTGGCGTACTGCGCCTGTGCCTGGGCGAGCCGTCCCTGCTCGACCTGCATCCACGCCAGGAGGCGCGCGACCTCGCGGTCCTTGGGGCAGCGCTCCGCCAGTTCCTCCAGCACGAGCAGCGCCTCGTCCCGGCGTCCCTCCTGCCAGAGCGCATCCGCCGCCGCAAGCTGCGCATCGGCGCCCTCGTGCGCCTGCATGGATTCAAGCGAGGTCTCCAGGGCCCTCACGTTCCTGGCTCCGAGGGAATCGGGTCCCAGCACGGTCTCGACCACGCCACGCGCTTCTTCCAGCAGGACCTTGGCCGCAGCCATGTCCTTGCGCTCCAGCGCCGCCGCCACCTCCCCCAGCAGCGCCTCGCCGTCCCGCTCCGTGGGCATCGCCTCGAAGTGCTCCGCCAGGTCGTTCACCAGCGCGGCGGCATCGCGCCGCGCCGCCAGGGCGGGAATCCCGCCGAACCCGAAGAGCGCATCCTCCCAGGCGCGGGAGACCGCCTCCCAAGAGAAGCCGCTGGCCCACAGGCGTCGTCCGCTCTCGCCCAGGGCGCGTGCCATCCCGGGCTGCCCGAGCAGGCCGCGGACGGTCGCGGGGAAATCCTCGAGAGCCACCACGAGGCCGCCCGCCAGCTCGATGGCCGAGCCGCAGGTCGGCGTGGCCACCCAGGGCACGCCGTGGCTCATGGCCTCAAGCAACGAGAGCGGCGCCACCTCGGCGCGCGAGGAGAGCACGAGGACGTCGGCCTTGCGCAGGCAGGCGGACACGCCCTCGGCATCCATCGTCTTGAGCTGATGCACCCGCGGGTCGCGCGCGGCCAGGGTGTCCACCAGCCGGTTGTAGGCGAGGTCCGGTCCGGGACGGCCCACCAGCAGCAGGCGCCAGTCGCCCGGCAGGGAACGCATCCCCTCCAGCAGGCCGGGGTGGTTCTTCTCGGGCCAGTAGTTGGCCACATGCACGATGGTCGGACGCTCGCCCGCGAGCTCCGGCACCTCGGGCAGGCGCGAGGCCTCCACCGGGGACTCGGCGCCGTTGGGGATCAGGCGGAAGTCCAGCCCCTGCTCCCGGCAGAAGCGCGCATCCTCGCCCGTGGAGGTCAGCAGGCAGAGCCCGTCGGCCTTCCTCAGGGCATCCAGGTAGACCGATCTCCAGGCCGTCTCGCGCTCCAGGAAGGCGCGTCCGTCCGCGTTCACCAGCGGCTGGACCAGCACCCGGGTCGAGGCAGGGACCGTCGCAAGCGAAAGGGCCAGGCTGATCCAGTTGCCGGGACTGGCATAGAGGACCACGGCATCGTAGCTGCCCGACTCGAGGTCCCGCTGCAGGCTCCTCGCGTACTCGTCGTAGCGCCCCGCCTCCATCGGATCGCCGGGCACCTCGCGGATGCCCATGCCCGCGTGCTCGAAGCGCGTGCGGCCGGCGTGCTTGCCGGTCGAGACATCCACCTGCGCACCCGCCTGGACCAGGCGCTTGCCCAGCTGCTCGACCGAGACCTCGAGGCCTCCGCGCGAAGGCCAGAAGTGGGTGCAGGCCAGCAGCACCCGCGGAGCGGCGGTTGCCCGGGAAGGCGAAGCCTCCGGGGACTCGGCGTGTCGGTTCAGGGATTGGATCATGACCAGCAAAGATGCCTCTCCCGTCAGGGCATGCGCCTCTTCCAGAAGACGCTTTCCGTTTCCGATCTCCCCGCGCGCCAGGGCGCGCTCGGCGCCTTCCAGCAGTTCCTCCGCGCGCGAAGCGGCCACGGGCCGCGCCTCGAGGGCCGCGCAGCGCGCCTTCGTCAAGGCGTTCCCCAGGAAGATCGAATGCTCGCGCAGCTTGTCCTTCCAGTCGAAGCTCCTCCGGACCGAGGCCTTGGCCGCCTCGCCCAGGCGGCGGCGCAGGGACGCATCGTCGCGCAGGCGCTCCACCGCGGCGCGGATGGCCTGCGGAGTGCGCTCGACGATCAGGGCGGAGACGCCGTCCTCGAGGTACTCGGGAACGGTGCCCACGTCGGTGGTCACGATGGCCCGCCCCATGCAGGCGGCCTCCATCAGCGAGTTGTTGTGCCCTTCCGACTTGGAGCTGCAGACGTAGACGTCGACCTCCTCGTAGAAGCCCTTCATCTGCTCCAGGGTCAGGAGGGTGTCGCTGTAGCCGCAGAAGCGAAGCTCCACGCCGGGGAGCTCGCCCAGCGGGCGGATCAGCTCGTCGAACCCCTTCACGTTGGTGGCACGGTTGCCGGCCCACCCCAGGCGGATGCGTCCGTTCTCCCCGAGCCCTTCGGTATCGGCCTGGAACAGCTCGCAGCGCAGGCCGTGAGACATCGACACCACCGAGGGAAGGTGCGGCTTGAAGATCGCCTCGAGCTTCCTCGACACCACGTGGACGGCCGCGAAGCGCGTCTCCAGGAAACGGCAAAGGGAAGGCACCTCGTAGCCTTCCCAGCTCACATGGCTGCGGATCCCGGTCACCCATTTCCAGGGAAGCCGGGCCTCGCGCGGAGCCTGCGCCCATTCCAGCGGGTAGATCAGGTCCCACGCGTCCTCGTCGAGGGGCTCTCCCTTGTAGGCGATCGAGATGTCGAACTCCTCGGCAAGGCCGGCCTGGAGGGTGCGGGCATGGCGCTCGAAGATCCATCCCGGGACGTCGGCGATGATCAGCACCTTGGGGCGCTTGGCCGCCGGGGCCGCCGGCGCGGTCACGATGCGCTCCGCACGGGACGCCTCCTTGGGAGCCGGTGCGGAGAGCTGGCGCAGCCACTCGTCCAGGAAGAGCAGCTGCCAGATGTGCGGTCCTTCTCCCGACTGCAGCACCTGGCGGATGCCGCCCTCGTCGAAGAACCCGCGCAGCGGGGAGCCCGCCTCGAGGAAGCGCTCGGCCACCTGGTGCCACACTGCGGTGCCCGGACGGAACCAC
>Ga0302215_10000531_pt1 | contig 28111 bp, 22 predicted proteins | sample II_Fen_N3_1_FD_194580 | JGI IMG/M metagenome (GOLD analysis project Ga0302215, IMG submission 194580) | Peat permafrost microbial communities from Stordalen Mire near Abisko, Sweden - II_Fen_N3_1 | ecosystem: Environmental > Terrestrial > Soil > Wetlands > Permafrost | place: Sweden: Abisko... | reverse complement strand
CTGGCCTTCTAGGCATTTGCCATGTGGAGCGCATTTCCAATTGTGCGAGAATACATTCCGTATTCCACCGCCAGTTCATTGGCCGAAGCAAGACTTGCTTATGAAGAAATGGGCAGTAAAGCACATACTTACGGGCCAGCATACACCGACCGTGAATTTCCGGAAATCATGCGTTGCAGCAGTCATATCACGTTCAATTCGATGCAGCAGTTTGAGCGATTTTATCCACAAACTCAGTTCGAAAACATTTCGTGTGGTTTGCGTATCAATCCTGAATTTTCGGATGTAGAAACCGACTTATATAATCCGTGCGCTCCCGGCTCTCGATTGGGCGTTGTAGCAGAATTATTGGGAGAACAATTACCAACTGGCGTCGAAGGACTCCATTTTCACACGCTTTGCGAATCAACTTCGTTTGATTTAGAAAGAACATTAGCTGTTGTTGAAGAAAGGTTTGGGAAATTCTTCTCACAAATCAAATGGCTGAACATGGGTGGTGGACATTTAATGACCAAAGAAGGCTACGATACTGAACATTTAATTGCATTATTGAAAACTTTCAATGCAAAATATCCACATCTGCAATTAATTTTGGAGCCAGGTAGTGCCTTCGCATGGCGAACTGGCGTATTGGTTTCGAGCGTGGTTGATATAGTTGAAAACAAAGGCATTAAAACAGCCATGCTTGATGTTTCATTCTCATGCCACATGCCCGATTGCCTCGAAATGCCTTACAAACCAGACATTGTTGGTGCAACGGATGCTATTGCAGGCAAACCAACGTATCGCATGGGTGGAAACAGCTGTCTGTCGGGTGATTTCTACGGCGACTGGTCGTTCGATGAGGAGTTGAAAATCGGTGACCGAATTGTGTTTGAAGACATGATTCATTACACCATGGTGAAAACAACCATGTTTAACGGCGTTTCACATCCATCCATTGGAATCTGGACAACAGAAAATGAGTTTAAATTGATTCGGGAGTTCGTTTACGAAGATTATAAAGGAAGAATGTCGTAACACACAACAATCAACTGCACTTTGTCGTTTCTAATGACAGAATTGCAGTTACTTGGAAGTTGCATAGTATTTGAGTTGCATTGACCAATAAATTATTGTTGAAACAAAAACCAATAATTTACAATTTCTATTCTTCATTTTAAAAGATTGACAATGAATTTATTTGAAAACATTAAACTTACTTTCAAGCAAGGAAACTCGCTAACCAAGTTGATTTACATCAATGCAACTGTGTTCCTGTTAGTCAAATTGATTGTAATCCTGTTACAGCTATTCACTATTTCCGGAGATTTTTTGGTCTCGTATCTTGCCATACCTGCTGATCTCACAACCCTATTGCACCGAGCCTGGACGCCTCTCACCTACATGTTTATGCACGAAGGGTTTATGCATATTCTGTTCAACATGGTTTCGCTGTTTTGGTTTGGAAAAATATTCCTCATGTATTTTTCCGAAAAGCAACTGGTTGGTTTATATATCTTCGGTGGCTTTATTGGCGCTGCACTTTATGTACTCGCTTACAATCTTTTCCCCTATTTTGCACCGGTACTTCAACAAAGCCTCCTCTTAGGTGCTTCCGGTTCTATTATGGCCATAATCCTGGCCACGGCATTTCAATCACCAAACATGGAATTGCAGCTCATGTTTTTAGGTCGGGTAAAACTAAAATATATAGCCTCATTTGTCGTTTTATCCAGTTTTTTTGGGGTGACTTCCAACAATGCCGGTGGCGAAATTGCACACCTTGGTGGAGCTTTGGCGGGTTATTTATTTGTTGTATCTTTGCGTCAGGGAAGAGATTTGACCAAAGGTTTGAACCGGATTTTGGATTCAATTTTTAATTTATTTGGACCTCGAAAACTGCGAGTTAAGCCAAATCCGCACAGTAATACTTCGCGGATGAGTGATGCTGATTTCAATGCAAACAAAGCCCGTAAAATGGCAGACATTGATAAAATTCTTGATAAAATTAAAACATCCGGTTATGAAAGTTTATCCGGAGAAGAAAAGAAACGTTTGTTTGAGCAGGGAAATAAGAAATAATTCACAGTTGAATAATGTAGAATTATTTCCATGAATTAAATCAATATGTTTGGGAATAAAATTGTAAAGTGGGTAATGATGGCTTCAAATATTGTGGCTGTAGTTTTCATGCTTTTGATTTTGCTCGGAAGTGTTTTAAGCCCCGAAAAGTTCATATTACCTTCTTATTTTGCACTTGGCTTTCCTGTTATTTTGATATTAAATATCGGATTTGTCATTTTTTGGTTACTGGTCCGAAAATGGTTCTTTCTGCTGTCATTGAGCATTTTGCTTTTTTCATCAACTGAGATTAACAATGAGTTTCCTGTACATCTTGGTAAAACAGAAACAGTAAGACCCACTCACCCAATTCATATTCTTACCTATAACATGATGATGAGTGGAAAACTTGTAAAACACACAAAGAAAAAACCCAATAAAGTTATTCAATATATTCTTGACACAAATGCAGATATTGTATGTTTGCAAGAGTTTTTCATTAGTACAAATGACGAATATATTACACATTCCGATATGTTGAGAATCTTCAGAAATTATCCATACAAACAAATCAACTATAAATTGAATGAAAATTCAAAGTCAATGGGTATCGCAACTTTTTCGAAATATCCAATTATAAGTAAACAACAAATCAACTATCAATCGGTAGCCAATTTATCCATCTATTCCGATATCCGAATAAAGGGACAAACAATTAGAGTTATCAATAACCATCTGGAATCGAACAGAATAACCGAGAACGACAAAGCTATGCCAATCAAGCTGAAAGATAATTTTGATGCTGAAAGCCTTACCGGAATAACATTGCATTTCTCACACAAACTTGGAGCTGCCTACCGGCTCAGAGCTAATCAGGCTGATATAGTATCAAGGGTGATTCAGGACTCTCCCTACAAAGTAATTGTTTGTGGCGATTTTAACGACGTGCCGGGTTCATACGCTTACACGAAAGTAAAAGGAAATTTGGCCGATGCTTTTGCTGAAACAGGAACGGGATTTGGATGGACTTTTTACGGGCGCTATTACGGATTTCGTATCGATTACGTTTTCTACGACGCTTCGGAATTTGTTCCAATTGAATATAAAACCGAGAATGTAAAATATTCAGATCATTATCCCGTTTTGTGCCAATTGAGAATGAAATCTATAACCAACGAAGATTAAAACAGTTTTTAAATACACTATAAATTACTAAATATCAAACTATCTATTATGAACGTACCATCAAATTTAAAGTACACCAAAGAACATGAATGGATTCGTGTTGAAGGTGGCATTGCTTACGTAGGAATTACCGATTATGCACAAAGCGAATTAGGCGAAATCGTTTTCGTTGAAGTTGAAACTATTGGCGAAACATTGTCAGCCGGAGATGTTTTTGGCACCGTTGAAGCAGTGAAAACAGTTTCAGATTTGTATTTGCCTATTGATGCTAAAATTGTGGAGTTCAACGAAGAACTTGAGTCGACACCGGAACTCGTAAATGATGACGCATTTGGCAAAGGCTGGATGGTGAAAATCGAGATTTCGGATGCAACTCAGCTTGACACACTCCTCTCGGCATCAGAATATGAAGCCCTGATTGGAGCTTAATTAAATCAAAGAATTTTATAAACCAATATGAAACCAAAAGTAAGTATTATTATGGGCAGCACTTCCGATTTGCCCGTAATGGAAAAAGCTGCGGCGCTACTCAACGAGTTTGAAATACCATTTGAAATAAATGCACTTTCAGCTCACCGTACGCCGCGCGAAGTAGAAATTTTCGCTTCAAACGCCCGTAAAAATGGCATACAGGTAATTATAGCAGCAGCCGGTATGGCAGCCCATTTACCTGGTGTAATTGCTTCAATGACAACCGTTCCTGTTATCGGCGTACCTATCAATGCATCGCTCGATGGCATGGATGCATTGTTAGCAATTGTTCAAATGCCTCCGGGAATTCCAGTTGCAACTGTAGGAATCAATGGCTCACTCAATGCGGCTATCTTAGCTGTTCAAATGATGGCTGTTGGCGACGAAAAATTGCAAACAAAACTAGCTGAATACAAGGAAGACTTGAAAAAGAAAATTGTAGAAGCCAATGAGCAACTGTCGAAAGTTACTTATAAGTTTAAAACAAATTAAAAACTCCGGCATCTCTGCCAATAAGCAGAGATGCCGTTTTATGTATATTCTCATGAAAAAATCACTCCTTTTTGTATTGATTTTCACAACGATAGTTTCATGTAAACAAAACAGTAAGTTTCACCTGAGTGGAAAAATATCAGATGCTAAAGGAAAAACGCTTTACATTGAACACAGTGGTTTGTTGAAAACTACCGTTTTAGACTCCACAAAGTTAGATGCCGATGGGGAATTCAGCTTCAAGTCAGCCCGGCCTGAATATCCTGATTTTTATCGGTTACGCTTAAATGATAAAGTCATTACTTTTGCTGTGGATTCATGTGAAGATATTAACATTAAGGCAAAGGACAAAAATTTTGCTACTGAATATCAGATAACCGGTTCAGAACAGTCAAGACAAATTCAAACACTTCGGCAATCTGTTATGAATATTCAGGAAAAAGCAAATGCGCTGACTCCTAATATGGGTGCTGATGCCAAGAATGCGAAAATTGCTGAAATAGAAAAAAATATTGAGAATCATAAAAGCCTGGCAAAGAAAATAATCCTACAGAATCCACGTTCAACTGCGGCCTACTTTGCGCTCTACCAACAAGTAAACGGTACTTATCTTTTTTCACCCTACGTACAATCGGACGCACCGTTTTGTAAAGCAGTTGCAACAGCCTACAACGCTTTTATGCCTGAATACAATCGTACCAAGAATCTCTACAATTTGGTTCTGGATGCTATTCGCACCGAACGCACTGCTAAAAACAAAGAAGCCTGGAATGAGGTGCTCGACAAACAGGGCAAAGGCTATATTGATATTGAATTAAAAGACAGTAAGGGAGTTGAACAAAAACTTTCTTCTCTCGAAGGAAAAGTTGTGCTGATTGATTTTTCAGCTTATGCATCCGACCAAAGCGTTGACTACACATTTACTTTGCGCGATTTATACAACAAATACCACAACAAGGGATTTGAAATTTATCAAGTCTCGCTGGATGATAATAAACAACTTTGGGAACAGTCTATTGCCAATATACAATGGATTTGTGTTCGGGATGATAATGGGCCAAACAGCTTAGTAGTGAGAACCTACAACATTGACACTGCTCCAACAAATTTCCTTATGAGTAGAAAGGGAGCAATCTTATCACGCAATCTAAGCCTTAAGGAACTGACTAAGGCTATTGAACAAAACTTGTAAGAATCCATAAATAATTGAATTCCAATGAGGGCTTCACGCTATGTGAGGCCCTCATTGGAATAAACCCACGACCAAATTCATTATGCATAACTTCATCAAACAAACAGCACTTTCTATCGGTTTCGATGCATGTGGCATTGCAAAAGCTGAAGCTTTGAATGAAGACGCTGCCTTTATGGAAAGTTGGTTAGCAGAAGGTCGGCATGGTGATATGAGTTGGCTGGCACGTAATTTTGAAAAACGAACCAATCCACAACTGCTTGTTCCGGGTTGTAAATCTGTCGTTGTGGTTCTGTTGAATTACTTTCCGGAAGAGAAACAAAACCCCGATGCCCCGAAAATAGCCAAATACGCTTATTCTGAAACAGACTATCATTTGGTCATAAAAGCCAAACTCAATGAGTTGGAACAGAAAATTACTGAAGTATATGGCAATGATATTGTAGTGCCGGAATTTCAACATATGTTTGTCGATTCCGCACCCGTTTTGGAGCGTCGTTGGGCACAACGTGCCGGACTTGGATGGATCGGTAAACACACGCAACTGATTCATCCCGGATTAGGATCTTATTGTTTTATAGGCATTTTAATGCTAAACGTGGAAACTCAATACGATGAACCGATTCGTCCCCGATGCGGAAGTTGTACACGTTGTATGGATGCCTGCCCCACTCAAGCAATCAACAATGGAACGTTGGATGCACGCCGTTGTATTTCGTTTCTGACTATTGAACGTAAAAATGATATTCCGGATGAATTTCATCCAAAACTTTCGGGGTGTGCATTGGGATGTGATATTTGTGCCGATGTTTGTCCGTGGAATGCAAAATGGGCTGTATCAAACAAGCATGCAGAACTAAAACCGGCAGCTGGGATGTTGCATTGGGACAAATCGGAATGGCAAAATCTTAGTCAGGAGCAATTTAATGTAACTTTTCAACATTCAGCTATAAAACGGGCCGGTTTTGTAAAACTTAAGAAAAATATCTCGGTTAGTTCTCTGTCGGAATAATCACAGCAATTCCTCACGCAATTTCTTAGGCAGACCAGCCACTACTAAATCATAGGAATGATTTATCAACTCACAAAGTAAGCTTCTTGAAATAGACGGATCAATCATGACGGTGTTCCAGTGCTTTTTATTGAAATGCCAGGCCGGAACAATAGCTGAATAATCTTCGCGCAAAGTAATGGCTCGCTCGGGATCACACTTCAGTGTAATTTGTGACTCAGGATTATCAAGGGGTATCAATCCAAACATCTTTCCTTGTACTTTTAGCACCAATGTAACCTCATCGAAAGGGAAACAGTCAGTTGTTCCTTTCAGGCTCAGACAATAATCACGAAGTTCTTCTACATTCATCGGTTATAAATTGTATTTGATTCAAAACATTAATCGGACAAATATAGACAGAATCTCTCGATTATTTTATAGGTTGGTTGGTTTGAAAATCATAAAATGTTTTGCGCATAATATCTGCCAACATTAACTGGTAATTTATATAAGCTCTTAAATGCGAATTATATGCCGTGTTCAAACGATTTCGTTCCAATGCCAATGATTGACTATCGATATCGCCATCAGAAAAACGTTGACGGGTAATTTCAAAACTTTTTTCGGCAACAGTCACATTTTTTTCAAGCAATTGCAACCGTTTCAAACTACTATTCAGGTCGGCAACAAGGTTTCGTACTTCGCGTTCTATTCCACGCTCTACATCTTCCTTACGTAGCTGACTTTGTTTTAGAGCTGATTCAGCAGCATTCACTTTTGCTCTACTTTCCCCACCATCAAGTATTGGTACTTTTACAGTAAATCCAATCCCATAGCTTGGAGCACGGTTTAATAAATCAGAATAAGAGTTTCGATATGAACTTGAAATACTTGTATTGATAGCCTGGTCACTTACACCTTCTTTTCCGAAAGATAAGTTCAGAGAACTTTGAATCATCCCTGCTGATTTTTCCTTTTTAATATTCAGTTTGTTTTGTTCAACTGATATTTCTTGCTCCCTGATTTCCAACCTATTCTTAAATGCATATTCAACTGCCTTTTCGGGGTCAATTATAACTACATCATATTTTAACTCACCATTTAATGCGATACTATCACTAAAATTTATTCCAATTAATTGTTTAAACTCGTTCAAAGCAGAACCTTGATTTACAACAGCTAAGTTGTAGTTATTTTGAGATTCAGCCAAATCTACTTCCATTTGCAGTGCATCAACTTCTTTTATTAGGCCAGCTTTATATTTATTTTGAGAAATATCAAATGCTTCTTTTTGTCTCTCAAAATCCAAACGAGCAAGTTCGGCTCCCTTTTGTACCGAGAGCAAATTGTAAAATGAATTGCTTACTTGATAAATAAGGTTCAACTCCTCTCTTTTTAACTTTTTCTTAGAACTCTCATAAGCGAGTTCAGCAAGTTTTAGCGTAGATTTAACTTCATTATATCCATATAAAGCATTTAAAGGTTGTTCTAACCCGAAAGTGGAGTAAAGTCTTGGGTGACGATTGTCAAAATAATATAGATTTTCATTTGACAAACCAGTATTTAGATAAATCTTTCCATCGGTTGGTAACGGTTGGGTGATGAATAGATTTCCACCATACATCAAACTTTTGTTTTGATAATATGTGAATGAATTATTTGTTTTGTAAGCTTCAACTGTGTTTGAATAATTAGGAACAACAAAGCTAAGATCAATATGTGTTTTGAGTCTACTCGTCGCAGATTTGAGGTTAAACTCTGCAATTTTAAAATCCTGCAAGAGACTTAGCATATTGAAGCTTTTTTCTTTCGCAATTCCAATGCTCTTTTTTAAATCAAGATTGTAGATTTCCGATTTTACTGAAAACTGTTGGACGAATATAACTGTCAGTAACAGGCTTAATTTCTTCATATTGCAATTCATTATGTTGATTTCTGGAAAATGAGTGTTTACAATTACGTTATTATCGGGGAGCATTTGTTGTATCAGTATGAATCATCCCATCCTTAATGTGAATAGTCCGATGTGCATAATTAGCAATTTCCTGTTCGTGGGTAATCAGAATAATCGTATTTCCCTCTTTGTGTAACTCATCAAAAAGCATCATGATTTCGTCACCTGTTTTTGAGTCGAGCGCACCGGTAGGCTCATCGGCCAAGAGAATTCCGGGGTTGGTAACCAACGCTCTGGCAATAGCTACCCGCTGGCGTTGCCCGCCACTCATTTCGCTGGATTTATGGTGAATGCGGTCAGACAAACCTACCCGACCTAACGCCCTCAAAGCACGTTCTCGTCGCTCATCACTTTTTATACCCGAATAGACCAACGGCAATTCTACATTTTGGAGTGCATTCAGCTTTGGTAACAAATTGAAATTCTGGAATATAAAACCGATTTCCTTGTTACGCATAGCTGACAATGCGTCGTCACTCAGGCTACTTACATCCGTTTTATTAAACATATATTGTCCGAAAGTTGGAGTATCCAGACAACCAAGAATATTCATAAATGTAGATTTCCCAGAACCAGATGGCCCCATAATAGCCACATATTCATTTTTGCGGATTTGAAGGTTTATGTCAATTAAAGCCGGAACTTCCACTTCACCCATGACATAGTTCTTTGACACTTTTTTAATTTCTATTAGCATAATGGCTGTACATTAATTAGTCTGACTACCTACTTTTTACTTCCTACTACTGACTTTTTTTATTCATATCGAATTGAATCTATTGGCTTCAGGTTGGCTGCGTTTTTGGCAGGCAGGTATCCAAACGCAATCCCAACCAACACTGAGAATCCAAAGGCTATCACCACCGAATAAAGCCGGATATAAGTTTCAACATCGGTGAATAATGATACGGCTAACGAAAGGCTGACACCGAGAACCACCCCAATGATGCCTCCTGTGATGCTTATGGCCACAGCCTCGGTCACAAACTGACTCATAATGTCATTCTTCCGGGCACCAATGGCACGACGGACACCAATCTCGCGTGTACGTTCCATAACGGTGGCAAGCATAATATTCATAATCCCAATACCACCTACCAGCAACGAAATAGCGGCGATTGCCCCGAGCAGAAAATTATAAATCTGCCTTTCTTTTTCTTCCTGTCGAAGCAATTCATAAGGTATCACAAGGCTATAATCGGTATTGTTGAAATGGTGACGTTGTAAAATGGCATCAATCAACTGCGATGTCTCAACCAATTTGTCGGAATTATCTACCTGAACAGTAATTTGCTGAATCTCACTTGCCAAGGTGTTTTCGTGGGTAAACCGTTTCAGGAAAGTTGTAAGTGGAACATAAATGTCTGTGTTCAAATCTCTTGCAGCTAATTCACCGACTGTTTCGGTAAAGAGCGTTTTTGATTTTAGAACGCCTACAACCTCCATCCATTGATCTTCCAATTTCACCATTTTACCCATTGGATCTTCGTTGCGAAACAGAGTTGCTGCCACTCCAGCACCTAACACGCAGACTTTCAGGTTGCGTTTGTAGTGGTCGGCAGTGATAAAGTCACCCTTTGCAGTTTTATAATTCAGCATTTCAATAAATTCGGGTGTAATGCCAATCACGGTAGATTTTACAGATTTATCGGCATACTTTGCCTCTGTACTGATCTCGGACTGCGAAGCCGTTTTGACCACCCCGGGCACAATTTCCTTTATCACATTGGCATCCTGAATTGACAGTCCCTGCGAGAACTTGGCCCGAACTTCTTCCAGCTCCTGATCCGACAATTTCTTTTCCCGAATGATGATATTGTTTACACCAAGATCTTGATATTTGGCAATAGCAGCACGCTTAGCTCCTTCACCAATTGAGAGCATGGTGATAACCGATGCCACACCAAAAATGATTCCCAACATGGTCAGGAATGATCGAAATTTATGGTCGATTAAACCTCTAACTGCCAGTCGTATATTTTCTTCGTATTGCATGTTTTCTTACTGTTTAAATTCGCAACTAACTGTCATTCCGGGTTTTAATCGTGCATCTGGTTTGAGTATCTTTACATCGACATCAAATATCTTTTGGCGCGATTTTTCGTCTTTCAAATGGCATAATTTCCCGATATAAGAAACCTGAGCTTTAAAGTTTACTTTTGGCAAGGCATCCAGTCTGACAATTACATCTTGTCCAACTTGTATTTTCATAAAATCATTTTCGCTTACTGAGGTAGTCGCTTTCATCCAAGTCAAGTCAGGAACATTGCCCATATTATTGCCATAATAAATATCATCTCCAATTTTTATCAGATCACCATTCCGTTGATTAATCCCAACCTGAAATACTCCGGAAATAGGAGTTCTAATGGTTAGCTTAGGAAGTAATGCAGATGAAGACTTTATATCATCTTTAAGTTGTTTCGTCTTTATTTGCTCAACTTTCATTTCGTTCAGGTCAATTTTTTTACTCAAAACTGCTAGGCGTTTTGCCTTTGCAAGTTCTATCTCTGCCTGTTTAAATTCAAGTTCTTTTATTTTACGAATCCGATCCGATTCGAAACGCGAAGATTCCAATTCTAATTTTCTCAAATCAAAAGATGCGTTTTCCGTTTTTAGTTTCGATTCCAGTTCCTGTCGCTTATTTTCCTGGTTTACACGCAGTTTTTCCAGAACAGCCATCTGGGTTGCCAAATCACTTTCGCGGTCAATTATGTACTTTTTAATCTGAGATGGATCCAGTTGAATGATGGAGTCACCTGCTTTTACAATTGATCCATGTTTCAGTATGCCTATGATTTTCATTTGATACCAATAGTTACCAAACCGAGGCATAACAAACGACCGGGTGTCGATGGCAGCCAACTCTCCGGTTTCAACGATTTTCCGTCCGGAGTTTACATTTTCAGGTGAGTCGTCTTTTTTAATTTTATTGCACGCCACTGTGGAAATTACGAGACATGCAAACAGGAGTGTTTTCAGCATATTTCTCATTTTGCAGGCTGTTTTTCGGTGGCTGATTTCTTTTTCTTGTCGTCTTTGGTTGGGTCGGCTAATGCAACCTTATCGTTTGGTTCCAAGCCTTTGGTAATAACGGTATAATCAGAATTACTGGCACCAATTCCAACAATTGTTTTTTCAAACCCCTTAGCGGTTTTTTTGTAGACATAGTTACTGGCTCCTTCAGAGTGCAAAGCCTCTAGTGGCACATAGAGAGCATTTTTTATAGTTCCAATAATAATGCGGCAACTCACGGTCAATCCCGGAAGTAATTTTTTGTCTGTTTTTTTTAAGAGGATTTCAACCGGAAAAACCTTCACTTTAGACTTGTTGTCCTTATTGGTAGCCAAATTAGCTACCGAACTAACCTCTCCGGTATAAATGCTTTTAGCAAATGCATCTGGTTTTACCTCCACCCGCAATCCTTTGGTTATTTTTGAAATATCTACTTCATTGATTTTTACAACAGCTTTCAACTCTGATAAGTCCGGCAGTTGAATGAGGGGATAACCCGGCCAACATTGATCTCCTACTTGCAATTTGTTGTTGCTGCTCCAGTTTCGGCCGATGATGGCAATTCCAGGTGTTGGGGATATTAAGAATAACTTCGCTAATGTCTCATTGGCTTCCTTGAGTCTTGTAATGTCTTGATCAATGGAAAGTTTCCTTTGTTTTACTTCTTCTTTCTGAATCTTAATTTTATTGTCAATTTGCTCTTTAGCTCTATCAAGGGCAATTTTAGCTTTTTCAAGATTCAGCTGAATTTCTTTCTTCTTTATATTTGCCTCATAACCGGCTGATTCAAAACGAATTTTCGAAATATCATACGAAATGCGTGTTGACTCATAATCTGCTTTCAACTCTTCTAAGTCCGATTGTTGTTGCGCATCCAGTTTTTCGAGCTCAGCCCTGTTCATACCCAATCTCGCTTCGGCTTCAACAACGCCCTTTTTCACTTCCGACGGATCAAAAACGGCAAGTGTATCGCCAGCTTTCACCTCCTTGCCATCTTTTACTATCTGAGTTATTTTCATGGTGCCATATCTCCACGAAATATTAGGTGCACCCACGTTAGTTGAACGAATGGCTTCTATTTCGCCCTCTTCAAAAATATCAAGATAAAATGTACCTTTAACCACCTTGCCTACAGGAACTTCTTTTACTTGTTCGTGATTACATGCCCATAGAAAATTAGCAAACAAAATAAGCAAGCCTAGTTTGTAAATGTTTCCTGAATAATTTCTTCCCATGAATATTGAATTTTAATAGCTGTAAATATTTTGTTTTTATGGAACTTAGGTTGCTGCGAGTCTACTTTTTTCGTTTCTTCACCTTCTTTTTTGGGAATAATGTTTTCTTATCAATCAAAGAAGAACTTGGTTTGACTAATGAAATTTTTTCTCCCACTTTTAGCCCGGCAACAACAATGGCACTTTTAGGCGAGGAAGTTCCTATTGTCACTTGTCGCATCTCAAATTTGTCGCCATTCTTCACGAAGACAACCTGCATAGAGTCTTGTTCAAAAACGGTGATTTGAGGGATAACAATAGTGTCTTTGACTCGATTTAAAATCACCTTACAATTAGCTGATAGTCCTGGTCCCGGAATGATACCGGCACTGTCCATTGTAGCTTCAATTTCAAATAATTTTATTTTTGAATCTTCTTTTATTGGCTTGCCAATAGGCGATTTCTTGAGAATTTTCCCCCATGCCTTATTTTGGGGCATGGCATCGAAACTATATTCTACCAAGTCATTTTCGCTAATACGCTTATAATTACCTTCCGAGGCTGTAATTATCACTTTCATTTTGCTGAGGTCGGGTATATTTACCATGGCCATTCCATACCAAAGGTTATCGCCTTCTTGAACTTTCCGACCGCTGTAATGCTGTGCCCTTGAAACTATTCCTTTCTTTGGTGATTTAATGACCAAACCATCTAGTTGCTCTTTTGAACTTTGGATTTCAGCTGTAAGTCGTTGGATTTGGAATTCAGTCTGTTTTAATTCCGACTGATTGATTATGGCAAGCGATTTGAGTTTTTTATCCAGTTTTTCTTTCTCAATAGCTACCTGCCTTAACTCTAACCGTTTGATTGTTTGTTGGTTTGGCGTGAAGTATTGAAGCTGAAGCGAGTCAAGGTTTGAAATGTCTGTCTGAGCAGCGTTGTTTTTCACTTGGGCTTCCAATAGAGCATATTTCAAGGCCAAATCGGCTTTGGTTTTTTCTAGCTCTGCTTTTGCAGTTTCCAAGTTAACAACAGCTTCATCGTATCGTTTTTTCAGGTTTGAGTCTTCGAGAATACACACTGTATCACCCTCGTTTACATAAGCTCCATCTTTTACTATAAATGTAATAATGCCATCCGCCTCTCTGGGGCAACCAATACTGGTTGTTTGAATAGGTTCAACTATACCATTGATTTCCAAATCATCTTCAAAATCTGTAGTCTTTACGGTGTATGTTGAAAACTGACTTTGATCATGCGACTGGCATGAAAAAAGAAGTGCTAAGAAAAAGGCGGCAATAATATGGGATGTGTATTTTGTCAACGTATTCGTATTTTAGGAAAAGCTCCTGCAAATTAACGCAATTAATTTCACATTATTATTCCTGTTTTAATAAATATGAGGTATATTTAAACAAAAAAAACTATTCGGTATAATTATTCGATTTAAGACTTAAGAAATACAAAAAAACGTTCGACTAAAATTAAATTTAGTCGAACGTTATCAAGAATTTCCCTATTGGAGTAATAACTAATTTACTTTACCGCCACTCCATTCGTCACCTTTACACTTGGACGAATCAGTACCAGTTTACCATCAGCATCTTCGGCCGAAAGTATCATACCTTCACTCATCACCCCGCGAAGTTTCCGTGGTTCAAAGTTAGCTACAAAGCAAACCTGGGTGCCAATCAATTCTTCAGGATGTGGATAGTATTGAGCTATTCCGGAAAGTATGGTTCGCTCCGCCAGACCATCCGCCAGACGAAATTGTAGAAGTTTGTCTGCTTTAGGTACTTTCTGGCAATCGAGTACAGTTGCAACACGAATATCCATTTTCATGAAATCATCGAATGCGACATTTTCTTTTACAGGTGAAGGTTTATAAGCCGCTGCCTCATTAGCAAGTTTAGTGTCCAGTAATTTTTGAACCTGAGCAGCAATGGTCTCATCTTCTATTTTTTCGAACAGCAATTCAGGTGTTCCAAGTTGCGCTCCAGTGGCTAGCAAATCAATTTTACCCAAATCAGCCCAATTGAATGTTTCCAAATTCAACATAGTGCGCAATTTAGCAGAAGTAAACGGCAAAAATGGTTCAAAAGCAATGGCTAGATTCGCCGCAATTTGCAAGCTTAAATGCATAATCGTCGCCACGCGATCCATATCTGTTTTAGCTACCTTCCAGGGTTCGGTATCAGCCAGGTATTTATTACCAATACGAGCCAGTGTCATTGCTTCTTTCTGCGCATCGCGGAAGCGGAAATTATTAAGCAATTTCTCCACATCGGCTTTAACGTTTACAAACTCTTCGAGGGTTTGCTTATCATAATCAGTTAATTCACCCAATGGAGGCACTTTACCGTCGTAATATTTCTGAGTAAGCACCAATGCACGGTTGATGAAGTTACCAAAGATAGCTACCAACTCGTTGTTATTGCGGGCCTGAAAATCTTTCCAGGTAAAATCATTATCCTTTGTTTCAGGTGCATTAGCAGTCAACACATAACGCAAAACGTCCTGTTTTCCGGGGAAATCTTCCAGGTATTCGTGCAGCCACACAGCCCAATTACGCGAAGTGGAAATTTTATCACCTTCCAAATTCAGGAACTCGTTAGCAGGAACATTGTCCGGTAAAATGTATGAACCTTCAGCTTTGAGCATGGCTGGGAAAACAATACAATGGAACACAATATTGTCTTTACCAATAAAGTGAAGTAAACGGGTATCTTCGTCTTTCCACCATTTTTCCCAAGTGTCTGGAAGTAATTCTTTGGTATTTGATATATAACCAATTGGTGCATCAAACCACACATAAAGTACTTTGCCTTCGGCACCTGCAACAGGAACCGGAATTCCCCAATCCAAATCACGACTCACTGCACGCGGTTGCAAGCCCATATCCAACCAACTTTTACATTGACCATATACATTTGGCTTCCATTCTTTGTGGTCTTCTAATATCCACTGGCGTAACCAGGCCTCGTGTTGGTCGAGTGGAAGATACCAGTGTTTGGTTTCGCGCATCACAGGAGCAGAGCCGCTGATAGCCGATTTTGGATTAATCAAGTCGGTAGGGCTTAATGAGGTTCCACAAGCTTCGCATTGGTCGCCATAGGCATTCTCATTACCACAATGTGGGCATTTGCCTGTAATATAACGGTCAGCCAGAAATTGTTGGGCTGTTTCGTCAAAATACTGCTCACTTGTTTTTTCAACAAAACCACCTTTCTCATTAATCGTTTTAAAAATCTCTGAAGCTAGTTCCTTATGTATTTTAGAAGTGGTACGTGAATAAATATCGAAGGTAATTCCAAAATCTTCGAATGACTTTTTGATAATGCCGTGGTAACGATCCACTATATCCTGAGGAGTTACACCTTCTTTTTTTGCTTTAATAGTGATTGGCACACCGTGTTCGTCAGATCCACCAACAAATAGCACCTCTTCACCTTTCAGGCGTAGGTAGCGCACATAAATATCTGCAGGGATATATACTCCGGCTAAGTGACCGATGTGCACTGGACCATTGGCATAAGGTAAAGCCGAAGTTACTGTGGTACGTTTAAATTGCTTCATTATTTTGTAATAGTTGATTTCTTTTGAGGAGTGCAAAGATACAGACAAATAATTAAATCTTGGATATTTTCGGTATTGAAATGATTCATAAAATGTTATAGCTCTGTGACTATTTCTTTAATTATAACCATTTAAGAGTTCTCAATGTGCTTTTCTATTTTCAAATGAAATACAATTAATTAAGACAAAACATTTTATTCAACAATATTTGTCTACATTTGTCATTTATAATTCTTTACTTTTATTCACCAAATAAATAATTGAAACCATGTTATTCCTAATCATTATTGGCATTATTGTAGTTACAGTTGGATTTGCAGCAAAAAAATCGAATTCTCCTGCAACCCCTTACAGTCGTATTATAACTATTGTAGGTTTTGCTGTTATTGTATTGGCAGCTATTATTTCATCGGTAGTCCAAATTAATCCGGGCGAAATTGGCGTGCAAAAGCTTTTTGGAAAAGTAAATGACAAAACCCTGGAAAGTGGGTTAAATGTAGTAAATCCATTGGTAGAAGTAGTAACATTCGATATTCGAACACAAAACTACACCATGTCGGGCGTGCAAAACGAAGGTGAAAAAGCAGGTGATGATGCAATCCGCGTTTTATCGGCCGACGGACTTGAAGTCGTAATTGATTTGACAGTTTTATATAAAGTTGTTCCAAGTGAAGCACCACGTATTTTGAGAGAAATTGGAATAGATTACCGAAACACGATTGTTCGTCCTATATGTCGTACGAAAATTAGAGATAATGCTGTATATTACGATGCTGTTGCTCTGTATTCATCAAAACGTGACGAATTTCAAGCCAGGATTTTCACAACTATTGAGAAAGATTTTAAATCGAGAGGATTACTCTTAGAACAACTGCTGGTTCGGAATATTACCCTTCCGGCATCTGTAAAAGCTACTATTGAATCTAAGATAAATGCAGAACAAGAAGCTCAAAAAATGACTTTTGTATTGCAAAAAGAGAAACAAGAAGCTGAACGAAAAAGGGTTGAGGCTCAGGGAATTGCCGATTATCAAAAAATTCTAAGTACCGGATTGAGTGATAAACAATTGCAGTACGAAATGATTAAAGCCATTGCAACTTCGCCTAATGCAAAACTGATTATTATGAACGGTGGTAAAAACAGTACGCCTGTGATTTTGGATGCGAAATAAAACTGTAACAATTTATTTACAAAACAAAGGCAGAGTTAACAGTTCTGCCTTTGTAATTTATACAAATACTCTAACCCAGAAGCTATTTATTCCTTCATGAATTTCTTTATAACACACTCACCATCTCTAAAATGCAACCTCAACAAATAAATGTTCGGTGATAATTTTTCAACATTTATTGACGTAGTAAAATTATTCTCTGAAATAAGGATACGACCCAGCAAATCAGCGACTTCAATACCTTCAAGCGATAATTTATTACAATTTATAGATATTGAATTATGTGCGGGAGATGGATAAACTACAATTGCATCATATGTTGATGTATTATTTACAGCTGATAGCAATGTTGAGGCTCTCCAATTTGAGCCTAAACTGTTATCCGAATTTATATCCACCAATTCCAGATAAGATCCTAAACCATTGGCTTCTGTTGGCCAGGGGGTAGTATTACTGTATTCCACCTTATCTATTAGGTTTCCAAAAGCGTCTACCAGAAGTAAATTTTCTGATTTATTGCCTAAATTATGTGTAAACTGACCGAATGGTTTTTTGCCATAATTCTGTTCGTAGACTCTCGCATTTGAAGCTAATATTAGCTTTCCATTCGCACTAATTGTAGAGTTTGCCGGAAACTGGTACGTAAAACCTAACTCACGAAAATAAATACCACTTAAATTAACAACCACATTACTATTGTTCGTAATTTCAAGAAACTCAATACTATCACTAATAGCTGTTATTTTCGGCACCGGGTTATAATGAATTTTTGAAATCACCAATGCAGGAACTGAAACATTCGTACATGCCGTACAATTAACCCATTTGGTATTGAGCCACGCTATGCGGGTTTGAATCCATGTTTTCATATTGCTAATCTGAGTTGCATGACTACCAACCGTATTCCACTGTGCTTGCTCGCGGACAGCCGCTTCAGAAATTAAACTCACCAATTGATCAATGCGACTTGAAATTACGCTGTAATTCAGGGGTTGACTGGAAGCTGTTAGTTGTAACCAACGCTTAACCAGATAGCACTGAAAAGTTAAATTATTGAACAGATCCTTCCAAAATATCGGTCCGGTATTGCCTCCATCGTTAAATTGCCAAACATCAGTGTGACTTCTATCAAACCCCCAGGAAAACAAATCATTACCATAAGTCAGGTTAAAATCCCAGATTGGTCCTGCACGCAATTTTCCATTTCTATCCTTATGGAAATAGGTGCTATACATATACCCATCTACATTCGAACTCAACTCGTTTATTATCATAAAATCTATAAAACTGGGGATATCAATAACTGAAGGAAAACCAGTTATAATTGAACTGTTTTGTGCAGCTGTTAGATTTTTAAGTGTATAGAATTGATTGTAAATGTAAGTATTCTGCTGAGTCGTAATTTCAGTTGGTTTAGGACTATCGTGTATAAAATCAGCATATGGAAAATTCCATGCAACAGGGTCACCACCAGTCGTTTTATCACATTTAGTAACATATCCACCAGTTACATTTTGCCCCGTATTGTCAGTAGTTGTCATTTTGGAAATATTGATTCGATTGTCATCAATCTTCAATTTTTCCATAAAAATATACAATCCTTTATACACTCCATTAAGAATTAATTCGCAATAAACACCACGAGCAGCATAGTTGCCCATATTACGAGCCAAATCGTAAGACAAGTAATCACGAATGAGTGATGGATCAAAAGCCAAAGAATTCAAAATCCAATCATTCTCTTTGGGCATTCCGAGTATGTTAACATTTTTGTTTGTAACATTATCAGTATTCAAGGTTGTCAATCCATACGGTTTTTTTGGCAGTTCCTGAGATGACGAACCACGAATTTCAATTGAAATACGGCCTGAATAATTCAAGAAACTAGTGTTACTTACATCTGTCAGATAATTCCGGCTTCCATCCGGACGATAAATAATCTTCATTGTCGCCAATACACGAGGATTATCAAGTATATCGTAAGGTTTTCCTGTTGAAGGATTATTGTCAGTGGTGATTACAACAATTGGAAGGTTACTGTCGGTAAAAGCATAAGCTCCTGCTGTACAAACAAATAATAATGTTGCAAATAGTATGTTGAATTTCATATACGGTATCACTTAATTCAAGAGTTTTGGATTTTCATTTTCAACAAGATTTAAGTTGCTGAAAATAAGTTTACAAATATAATAACAAATCCGGGTTGATTAACAGTTTTTGAATAATAACTTAGTAAAATATTTTTCGCACAACACAAAAAAATAAAATTTTATATGAGTCACAACCAACGAAAAAATTACATATCCCACATACAAATATTTATTAAAAGTTCATATCTTTGTGTCAAACCAAACATTTCGGATTTATGCCACGCGACAAAACTATTCTTAAGGAACAATTGTCTCAACTCACAAAAAAAGAGTTGACCGAGATGGTGCTCAAATTATCCGTCAAGCGATATAACTACGAATATCTTTTGGTGAATTTTCTAGACAAAGATGGTGGTGAGCAAACTTTATTCGAAGAGACCAAAGAAGATATTGACTTGCTCTGGAATAAAGAGTATAGAGGAAGCACTATTCAAAAACAGCATGTCAATAAATTAAATGCCTGTGTGAAGCGAATCAATGAGTTCACCGTTGAAACAAAAAATAAAAAACTGGAAGCAGATTTGATACTTTACGTATTAGAACTACAGTTTTCGAATAAAACAAAGGTATTTGGAGCACGTATTTCAGGCTATGATTATAAAGTAGGTTTATTAGTTAAGAAACTTATCACCATAGTAACTAAAAAGCTACATCCGGATTATTTTATCGATTACCAGGACAAAATCAATAACTATCTGATTCGAATACACAAAACTTCAAATCGGATAAATACAATCAAACAGCTACCTGAAATGATTGAGTAGTCCATTTTCCATATCTTGATGGGAGTTATTGCGATTGTCCAAATTCTCCTTTTTTTGTCCACCCTAAAGTTATTTTTGTCCACTGTCTCCAGAAACTTTTAATGTATTTTTGTAACGTTGTAGCATTGAATCATGCGAACAACTTACTAACACATTGCAATCAACTATTTATAAATAAAAGAACATGAAAAACCTTTTTGCAAAATCCATTTCAGTTGTGTTGTTAGCAGCAGCAACTGTTACTGTTTCTGCACAACAAAAAGCAACGGCAGTAATTAATGCCGATCAGGGGACCTATGTTATCAACAAAAACATCTACGGGCAGTTTGCTGAGCATCTCGGACATGGCATCTATGGCGGTATTTGGGTGGGTGAAAATTCACCAATTCCAAACACTCATGGTGTACGAAACGATGTTATTGCTGCATTGAAAAAAATAAAAATCCCAAATCTTCGCTGGCCCGGAGGATGTTTTGCCGACGAATATCACTGGATGGACGGAATCGGACCTAAAGAAAAACGCGCCAGAATGATTAACACGCACTGGGGTGGAGTTGTTGAAGATAATTCGTTCGGTACAAATGAATTTCTGAATCTATGCGAAGAACTTGGTACAGAACCGTATATCTGCGGAAACCTCGGAAGTGGAAGCGTTGAAGAAATGTCTAAATGGGTTGAATATATGACTTTTGATGGTGAAAGCCCAATGGCTAACCTTCGCAAGCAAAATGGACGTGAAAAACCCTGGAAAGTAAAATACTTTGGTGTGGGTAACGAGAACTGGGGTTGTGGAGGAAATATGAGCCCCGAAGGTTATTCTGAATTGTACCGTCGTTATGCAACATATGCACGGAATTATGCTGGAAATGAGCTTTACAAAATTGCTGGAGGACCCAATGTGGATGATTACAAGTGGACTGAAACACTGATGAAGAATATTCCACGTGGCATGATGAACGGTATATCATTGCACAATTATACTTTTACAGATAGTTGGACAAACAAAGGAAATGCGACTGGTTTTAACGAAGATCAGTACTTCAAGGTATTGGAAAATGGTCAGAGAATGGATGAATTGATTACAAAACACTCAGCAATTTTGGATTTGTATGACCCTGCTAAACGTATCGGGTTTGTAGTTGACGAATGGGGCGTTTGGTACAATGTAGAACCAAATACCAATCCGGGCTTCCTTTTCCAACAGAATTCCTTGCGTGATGCCTTATTGGCCGGAGAGATTTTGAACATTTTCCACAAACACTGTGATCGTGTAAAAATGGCAAATATAGCTCAAATGGTAAACGTTTTGCAGGCTATTATTTTTACCGAAGGTGATAAAATGCTCCTAACTCCAACTTACTACGTATTTGACATGTACAAAGTACATCAGGATGCTACTATGTTGCCAATGACAGTTAATTGTCCTGATTACAACCGACTAAACCGTAATATGAAAGCTATCTCTTCGACAGCTTCTGTGGATAAAAGTGGTGCCATTCATGTAACGTTGGTGAATATTGATCCAACAAATGCTATTGAAGTTACTTGCGACGTGCGTGGATCAAAAACAACAAAATTATCAGATGGTCAAATCATTACAGGAAAGGATATAACCGCCTATAATACGTACGACAATCCTTATCAGGTTCAGTTAGAGAACTTCAAAGATGCGAAGTACAAAAACGGTACTCTCACGGTGAAAGTTCCTGCTAAATCGCTGATAACAGTCGAATTGAAATAAATAACTCTTAAAAAGCCACAATAGAAACAGTAGAAATCTATTAATTCTATTGTGGTTTTTCATCTATAAAAATTTCCAATGAAATCAGTTATACCAAAATCAGGATATATGCTTACAGGACTATTTCTGGTTCTTTGTAGTTTTTCTTTATCGGCTATATACCCTGTGAAATCTGCTAATCCATGGAAAGATGATTATCGCGATATTGCGTCGTTAGAGAACTATAAAAGTTGGGGAACATACAATGTACATGATCCATCTTGCCTGAAAATTGGCGATACATATTATATGTATAGTACGGATGCAATATTCTTTGGACGACGAAATCAGGGAATGAAAAAGCCTGATGTCAAAATCGGAAATATTCAGGTACGTTCGTCAAAAGATCTGGTAAACTGGAAATTTGAAGGCTGGGCTTTCGATTCCATTCCCGCAGAAGCAAAAAGTTGGGTACTTACATATAGTGATAACAAAGGGGCAACTAATATTTGGGCGCCATATATAGTTCAATACAAAAATATTTTTCGCTTATATTATTGTGTTTCTGCCTTTGGGTTGCAAACATCATATATTGGATTGGCCGACTCTGAATCGCCACTTGGCCCGTGGATTCCGAAAGGCGCTGTCGTAAAAACACAGCGTGGTGATCATATGAATGCCATTGATCCGAGCATTGCAACTGAATCCGAAACGGGCAAGATGTGGATGCATTATGGCTCGTATTTCGGTGGGCTGTATGCTGTTCAGATTAATCCTGAAACAGGTTTCACAACCACTTCAGATGACCAAGGGCATAGCATTGCCCGTCGGGCTAATTTGCGTAAGGACAATATCGAAGCCCCTGAAATTATCTACAATCCCACATTCAAAAAATATTACCTTTTCACGTCGTACGACCCGTTAATGACGACCTACAACGTGCGTGTCGGACGTGCCGATAAACCCGAAGGACCATTTCTGGATTTCTTTGGCAACGATTTGCGTGACACCATTAATCATTATCCCATTCTGACACATCCATATCAATTTAAAAATCATGCAGGGTGGGCTGGTACAGGTCATTGCACGGTCTTCAAAAACGACAAAGGTGATTTCTTCATGGCACATCAATCCCGTCTTTCACCTGACAATCAATTAATGGATTTGCATGTTCGCGAAGTAAAATGGACGATAAATGGTTGGCCAGTAGTTTCACCAGAGCGTTTCACAGCTTCGAAACAGACTAATATCTCAAAGAAAGACATTATTGGACGTTGGGAAATTATTCGAATTCAGGATTCAAAGACTGATCGAAAACTGGAGTTTGGGCAAATTCTTTGGGGAGAAAATCAATTACGCAAAACTGAGATTGATGCATCACAACTGGTTGATTTCAATGGCAATGGAAAGATGAAAGGTTCTGATGGTAGTTGGAAGTTTGATACTGTAAAAGGACTCACACTGATGCTAAAAGATGAAACTATCAACAATCTGATTGTCTTTGTTGGTCACGATTGGGAAAACGAAACAGAAACACTGCTCTTTACCGGATTGGACCAAAATGGTTGCTCCGTTTGGGGCAAGAAAACACTTTAAGTAGAATTTTCCGTCAATTTGTACTACAATTCATGCAAAGGAATGGTAGTACATTCTTTGCTAATTATAACAATAAGATTTTGATATATCTTTACCAATAAAACATATCACACACATTATTTCTCATGAAAAAATCGTTTTCATTTATCCTTTCTATTTATATTGTTGCTTTATCAGCAAATGCTGCAACGAAAAAGATTACAGTAACTTCGCCAAATGGCAAGCTGACAATCGAAGCAATTATTACTGCTAAAGGCTCGCCAGTATATACCGTAAAAAACAACAATCAGCCTGTCATTTTACAGTCGGCATTGGGTTTGGTTTCCGACCAGGGCGATTTTAGCACTAATGTGAAAATTAGTCAGGTTACACCTGTAACAAAAATTACGGAGACTTACAATTCTCCTGCCGAAAAACGTGCAAATCGTACCTATACAGCCAATTCTGCCAGTCTTACATTGATTGCTGCCAATAAAAAAACACTGACAATTGAGTTCAAAGCGACTAACGAAGGCGTTGCTTTCCGCTACTTGCAAGCTGCACAGAGTCCTATTGCTGTAAAAACAGAAAAAACTTCTTTTAAATTTGACCCAACTGCCAAAGCATGGATGCATCCGTACGCCAAAGTAAAAACTGGTTGGTGCGAAACACAACCAAGCTACGAGGAACAATACGAATATGAAATCCCTGTTGGAACGCCTTCTGTGCTGGGTGTTGGTTGGACTTTCCCTGCATTATTCAAAACCGGAAGTAATTGGGTGTTGATTACCGAAGCGGGTTTAACGCCTGACTATGCCGGAACGCACTTGTCACATCTTTCGCCCAACGGTGAATTCACCATCGCTTTTCCTCAAAAGGGCGAAACGGTAAAAGCTACTGACCCTGAATATCCTGTTTCAGCCAATATAGCTTCACCCTGGCGTGTGATTATAGTTGGCTCATTGGCAACTGTGGTTGAATCGCAAATGGTTTCGGATCTTGCAAAACCAGCCGACAAAGCAGTTGATTATAGTTGGGTGAAAACCGGTATTGCATCATGGAGTTGGGGCGTGTTGCACGACGAATCGGTGAATTACGAAACTTCCAAACAGTTTATCGAATATGCTTCGGATATGAAATGGGACTACTGCCTGATTGATGCCGATTGGGACAGAAAAATTGGTTACAACAGAATAAAAGAACTGGCCGATTATGCCAAAACAAAAAATGTGGGAGTGATTCTTTGGTACAACTCATCGGGCGAGTGGAATTCAACGAAGTATTCGCCTAAAGGTGCTTTAGTAGAACGCGATGCCCGCCGTACTGAGTTCAAACGCATTCACGACATGGGAATTGTCGGCGTCAAAGTCGATTTCTGGCCAGGCGATGGACAATCAGCAATTCAGTATTATTATGATATGCTGAAAGATGCGGCTGATTTCCATTTATTGGTAAATTTCCACGGCACAACCGTTCCACGTGGCTGGTCGCGTACATTCCCCAATTTGGTCTCAATGGAAGCTATCCGTGGTTTTGAGTTTACCACTTTCGACCAAAAGGATACAGATAAAGCCCCAAAACACCTGACAATGATGCCTTACGCCCGTAATGTGGTAGGCCCAATGGATTTTACACCGGTGTGTTTTGGCGAAATTGTTGGGAAACAACGTCGCACGAGCAATGGTTTTGAAATAGCGTTGACGGTAATTTTGCAATCAGGTGTTAGTCATTATGTGGAAATTCCTGAAAGCATGGCCAAGCAACCCGATTACGTAAAAACTTATATGCAAACACTTCCCCGTGATTGGAATGATGTGAAACTGATTGATGGTTTCCCAGGAAAATACGTAGTTATGGCTCGTAAAAGTGGTGATAAATGGTACTTAGCCGGAATCAATTCGCAAAAAGAATCACAAAAACTGACACTTGATTTATCGGCATTAAAAATTGTTTCAAAAACTGTAACCTTGATTACCGACGGTGAAACTAATCGTACTTTCGTTCAAAAACCGGTAACTATTAGCAACAATAAGTTGGAGGTTGAAATCAAGCCAAATGGTGGATTTACAGTGGTATTATAAATAGTAGAAATGATACAAAACAAAAAAAAGCGGAGGCGGTTGGCTCTGCTTTTTCTACAATATTTCCCTATTATAACACCCATTTCCAAAATATTTTATAATTTAGCACCCACAAATCAGATTATTCATTCCATATGCAATATTCATCCAACTATAAAGGTAATTTGCTCCACAAATCCGGTAAGGGTTTGTACGAGTGTTGGATGATTTAGCCTAATGACCCCCAACCCCCTAAAGGGAGCTTTAAAGAATGTGACTTAGAAAATCTCCGCTATTTTCTTAAAACATTTCTTAATTCTTTCATTTCTTCATTGGCATATTAGCACATTATCTCATTGGCACATTGACTCATGGGTATTATCTTCGATATCAAACGCTTTGCTGTACACGATGGTCCGGGAATTCGTACAACGGTTTTCATGAAAGGTTGTCCGCTTTCGTGCCAATGGTGTCATAACCCGGAAAGCAGGAGTGCGGATATTTGTACTGTGTCAAAAACTGTTCACGTTGGCGATAAAACCTTTACCGAGGATGAAATCGTTGGGCATGAAATGACTGTGGAAGAAGTCATGAAGGAATTACATAAAGAACAAATTTTCATGGAAGAATCGGGTGGCGGCGTGACTTTTTCGGGTGGTGAGCCTTTGCAACAAGCTGATTTTTTATTAGAAATGTTGACGGCTTGTAAATCAGATAAAATGCATACAACGGTAGATACAACTGGGTTTTCCAATTGGAAAACACTGGAGAAAGTTGCTCAGGTGACCGATTTATTTTTATACGATTTGAAATTAATCGATGATAACCGGCATAAAATATATGCTGGAGTTTCCAATCAATTGATTTTGGATAATCTTGAAAAGCTGCTTGAGTTGGATAAAAAGGTCCGCATTCGGATTCCAATGATTCCCGGGATTACATTTACTGAAGAAAATATAAACCAGACGATAGCTTATTTATCCGGATTGAAATTTCCGATTGAAGGCATTGATTTGTTGCCTTATCACAATACTGCCTCGCACAAGTACGAACGGTTTGGGTTGGAAAATAAACTCGGAGAACTAAAAACTATCAGAAAGAGTGATTTGGAAGAAACGAAACTGCGATTTGGAAAGGCCGGATTTGAAGTAAAAATTGGCGGATAGACCCCTAATCCGTCAGCCGACGGAGAACAGAGGTTACTCTCGAATCGTATGAATATTATAAGTTTAAAACAAACAATACTAATTTAGTCCTCCGTCAGCTGACGGACTAGAGTTATATTATGACTGAACGAATTCAACAATTACGCGAACAAAGCCTGAACGCCGTATATACAATTTCGGCTGAACGGGGCTTATTGATGACTGAGTTTTACAAAAACCATGTGGCTTTTGGCGATTCCATTCCGGTACAGCGGGCCAAGTCATTCCAATATGTGCTTGCCAATAAGTCCATTTGCATAAACGACATGGAACTGATTGTTGGTGAACGCGGACCGGCACCCAAAGCAACGCCGACTTATCCCGAAATCACTGTTCATTCCTTGCAGGATTTGGAAGTGCTCAACTCGCGAGAAAAGGTTTGGTTTCGGGTGGATGATGAAACGCGCGCAGCTTTTGAGGAAACAATAATTCCGTTCTGGAATGGTCGTTCCAACCGCGACCGCATGATGGAAGCAATGACTACCGAATGGCACGATGCTTACGAAGCCGGAATCTTCACCGAGTTTATGGAGCAACGCGCTCCGGGACATACCGTGGCGGGTTATAAAATCTATCAAAAAGGAATGCTCGATATTATTGCCGATGTGGAAGAAAGCATAAAATCACTTGATTTTGTGAACGATCCACAGGCTTATGATAAAAAAGAGGAGTTGAAAGCAATGAAAATTGCTGCCAAAGCTGCAATACAGTTTGCGCAGCGCCATGCCACCAAGCTAGACGAATTGGCTTTCGATGAGAAAGATGCAATACGCAAAGCTGAACTAACTGAGATGGCACGCATCTGTCGTCGTGTACCAGCTCATGCACCTTCCACTTTTCATGAAGTGCTTCAACATTACTGGTTCGTACATTTGGGTGTAGTGACTGAACTTAACCCCTGGGATTCGTTCAATCCGGGACGTTTGGACCAGCATTTAAATCCTTTTTACCAGAAAGAAATTGCCGAAGAAACTTTGACTAAGGAAAAAGCCGTTGAACTACTCGAATCGTTTTGGGTAAAATTCAACAATCATCCTTCACCACCCAAAATTGGCATTACGGCTTTGGAAAGCAGTACGTATACCGATTTTTGCCTAATTAATCTGGGCGGTGTGAAGCCTGACGGAACGGATGCAGTCAACGAAATGTCCTACATTTTGTTGGATGTGATTGAAGAAATGCGTTTACTGCAACCCAGTTCGATGGTACAATTGAGCAAACTGAATCCCGATAGCTTTATCGATCGTGCCGTAAAAATCACTAAAACAGGATTTGGTCAGCCATCCATTTTTAATACCGATGCCATTATTCAGGAATTGGTCAATCAAGG
>Ga0302215_10000530_pt1 | contig 28156 bp, 22 predicted proteins | sample II_Fen_N3_1_FD_194580 | JGI IMG/M metagenome (GOLD analysis project Ga0302215, IMG submission 194580) | Peat permafrost microbial communities from Stordalen Mire near Abisko, Sweden - II_Fen_N3_1 | ecosystem: Environmental > Terrestrial > Soil > Wetlands > Permafrost | place: Sweden: Abisko... | reverse complement strand
ATTAAAAAGCTAACAAACAGTATGTTAAATCATTATGAAACCGTTTTCATTTTAACTCCCGTTTTGTCTGATGTACAGATGAAGGAAGCGGTAGAAAAATTCAAATCCATTTTAGTAGAAAATGGTGCGAAAATTACCAATGAGGAAAACTGGGGATTACGCAAGCTTGCTTATCCAATCCAGAAAAAATCGACTGGTTTTTATTCGTTGCTTCAATTTGATGCAGAACCAACTATTGTTGCTGCGCTGGAAACTAACTTCCGTCGTGACGAACGTGTACTCCGTTTCTTGTCTTTCCGTTTGGACAAATACGCTTTCGAGTATGCTGAGAAAAGAAAAAATGTTAAATCAAAAGAAGTAAAGGAGAACTAAACCATGGCAGCAAACAACGGAGATATCAGATACCTGACTCCCCCCTCAGTAGATGTAAAAAAGAAAAAGTATTGCCGTTTCAAAAAGAGCGGAATCAAATACATCGATTACAAAGATCCAGAATTTTTGAAGAAATTCTTAAACGAACAAGGCAAAATTCTTCCACGTCGCCTTACCGGTACTTCGTTGAAATATCAACGTAAAGTAGCTCAAGCAGTTAAAAGAGCACGCCACATCGCGTTGCTTCCTTATGTAACCGATATGATGAAATAATTAAGAAGGAGGAAAAAGTATGGAAATTATATTGAAAGAAGATGTAATCAACTTAGGTTACAAAGGCGATATTGTGAAGGTAAAAGATGGTTACGGACGTAACTTCTTAATCCCAACTAAAAAAGCTATTTTGGCAACAACTTCCGCTAAGAAAATGTTGGCTGAAGATTTGAAACAACGTGCTCACAAAATTGAACGTCTTAAAAACGAAGCTATTGAATTGGCTGAAAAATTGAAAGATGTTGTGTTGAATGTTGGTGCAAAAACTAGTACAACTGGTAAGATTTTCGGTGCTGTAGGCCCTATTCAAATTGCTGATGCATTTGAAAAAGCTGGTTTCACAGTTGATCGTAAAGTAATTGTTCTTAAAGACGCTGTAAAAGAAATAGGCTCGTACAAAGCCACATTGAAGCTTCACAAGGAAGTAACTGTTGAAGTAGCATTTGAAGTTGTAGCAGAGTAAGTTTTCAATTCAAAATCATGATAAAGACTGGTGCATATTATGTATCGGTCTTTTTTTTGCAAGAAAGAGAATACCTTTTTAGGAGATCCTCAAAAATATAAATTATTCCATAGGAACTTCCATAATCAATAACTTCGAGATATTATTTGAAGTAATATCAATGGACTCAGTTTCAACTATACCAAATCCATCGCGTTTACCCAATTTTTGACCTTCGATGGTTATATTTCCTTCTATTACAAAGAAATATACCCCATTGAATTTATCTTTAAGCTCATATTTACCTTGCCAATCTTCTGAAAGATTACCCAAATGAAACCAGGCATTTTGATGAATCCACACGCCCTGATCGTTTCGGTTTGGCGATAGTATCTGGTAAAACTCATCGGGCTTTTCAATGTCAGCCAACTGGATTTGTTCGTAACGTGGAGTTACATTTCTTTTGTTAGGAAACACCCAAATTTGAAGAAAACGGACTTCCTTGTCCTTGTTTTTATTGAATTCGCTATGGGTAATACCGGTTCCGGCACTCATAACCTGTATCTCGCCAGTGGTTATAACTCCGTGATTTCCCATGCTATCTTTGTGTTCCAAGTCTCCAAAAAGAGGAATGGATATGATTTCCATATTATCGTGTGGGTGAGTTCCAAAGCCTCTGCCGGCGGCGACACGGTCGTCATTCAATACTCTGAGCATTCCGAATTGAATTCGTTCAGGATTGAAATAATCGGCAAAACTAAATGTGTGGTGTGTATCGAGCCAGCCGTGATTGGCATGTCCACGCGATTCTGATTTATGCAATATAGTTTTCATTTTAAACATTTTTGATTTGTATCTCAGTTATAACATTCCACAATCGATTCAGTTTAAATATTTAAGTATAAAAATTGATTAAATCAATAAACAGTTTGTCCAAAAAAATAAACCCCGATAAAGGAAGTCTTTATCGAGGTTTTAAAATTATAATTATATGAAATTTAGCTATTTTTTCTGAAGAAAACTTTTTTTGCAGCATTTTCTGTTGAAACCGGAGTCTTGGAAGCTTGTGGCTTCGCTTCGCTACGGTCGGCACCAATTCTGCGCTTACCTTTACCCGGATCAATGCCCGAACCTTTGCCTTTTGACGCTACTTTAGGTTTTATTTTTGATTTCCTTTCGGTTAATTCGTACTCAGCTGCATACGGTTGATCTCTAATAACCGGAATTTGAATTGAAATTAATTTTTGAATATCACGCAGGTATTCAAGCTCTTCTACGTCGCAAAACGAAATAGCTTTACCTTCCAATCCTGCTCGTCCGGTTCGCCCGATGCGGTGTACATATGTTTCTGGAATATTCGGAATTTCAAAGTTAATCACCAAATTCAAATCGTCAATATCAATTCCACGGGCAGCAATATCCGTAGCAACCAGAACACGGGTGGTACGATCCTTGAAATTGCGAAGTGCGTTCTGACGAGCATTTTGCGATTTATTGCCATGAATGGCTTCCGCTTTAATCTTGGCCTTTTCCAACATTCGCTGAACTTTATCTGCTCCGTGTTTGGTGCGGGTAAATACTAACGCCGTAGCAATAGACTTATCCTGTAGTAGATGTATCAACAAATCCTTTTTATTGGCGGTATCCACATAGTACATTTCCTGCTGAATGGTTTCGGCAGTAGTGGAAACGGGGGTTACAGCCACCTCTTCGGGATTTGTAAGTATAGTGCCTGCCAGTACGCGAATAGAATCGGGCATGGTGGCCGAAAAGAAAAGGGATTGACGCTTGGCGGGAATCAGTTTAATCAGCTTTTTTACATCATGAATAAAGCCCATATCAAGCATACGGTCAGCTTCATCGAGCACAAAAATGCTCAAGTCATTCAATTTTACAAACCCTTGACTTTGCAAATCGAGTAATCGACCCGGCGTAGCAATCAGAATATCAACACCCTGACGGAGTGCACCAACTTGCTGACTTTGAGGAACTCCTCCAAATACAACAGTGTGACGTAGAAACATAAACCGACCATAGGCGGCAAAACTTTCACCAATTTGAATAGCTAATTCGCGGGTTGGGGTTACAATTAATGCCTTAATTTTTCTTGGCGATTTGTCATTTCCTTTGTTTAAATACAATTGTTGAAGAATAGGAATGGCAAAAGCAGCCGTTTTACCGGTACCGGTTTGTGCACATCCTAATAAATCCTGACCTTTAAGTACAATTGGAATTGAAATTTCCTGAATGGGAGTGGGTTGAGTATAACCTTCGTGTTGGAGAGCGTTTAAGATCGGCTCAATAAGATCTAATTTATCAAATGTCATAGAATATTTCACGTACCCGTTCTTCTTTCACAAGCTCTAACGTTTTAACCTGACGGCGTACGAATTTTTGCAAAGGTACGCAAAATAAACCAAGGCGTCAAAAAAGGTGTATTTGTAGCTTATGATGGAAAAGCGTTTGCGCACACGGTTTTTAAACTTTATTTTCCAGTAATGGGAGCTAGAAAACCTTGTTTTTTTGCACAACAAACGCTAAATCGTGCATATTTTAATATTTTTTAATAAAAAAAAGCCCGATTTTAAGGTGCTTGACTGATTAAATTGCTTATTTTTGTCGGGAAATAAATGAGGATATGAACAAACTCTGAGTTCGTTTCTTGATTTGCTCTATTGAACTAATCAAAAAAAGTTAACCTTGAATTCTATTAAAATTATCCAACCCACTTTAATCCTGACGGGTGAATTATATGCTTTTATTATGGTAAATAAATCGTCCTGACACAACTCCATCATCATTTTACGGAAGACATTCAGAAACCGGTTAATCATCGGAGTCATCCATATTCATGTCAAAAAAATCAACGAATCAAGAATAATACCTTAAAAAATCATACTGTGCACGAATCAACTCATCATCACGCTGACACGCTGAAATCGCATGTAGAAGAAGCTACCGGTGTTATATTATCGCACTGTTACCAGTGTGGGAAATGCACTGCCGGATGCCCGCTCAACGAAGAGATGGACATTATGCCCAACCAAATTCTCCGTATTTTACAGGCCGAAATGCCGGGATATGAAGATAAAGTCCTCAGTTCACTCTCCATTTGGCTTTGTCTGGCATGTGATACGTGCTATAGCCGATGTCCACAAGAGGTTTTACTGTCGAAAGTTATGGATTACCTGCGTCAGGAATCAATCCGCCAAAACAAAGTTAATCCCCAAGCAAAAGATATTCTCAAATTTCATCAGGCATTTTTAAATTCAGTCAAAATGAATGGCAAACTACATGAAGTAGGTTTGACTATTGATTATAAGTTGCGTACGTTGAATTTAATGCAGGATGTAATGTTGGCACCATCGATGGCTGCTAAAGGCAAATTGGCTGTTTTCCCGCATAAAGTGCAAAACACGAAAGAAATAGCAAAGATTTTCAAACGAGTGAGCGAAGGTTCACATGAATAGATTCATTGGTTAACCAATTTATGGTTAACTGAATGAAAGATTGTAACATTATATTTTCTAATTAGACATTAGACATAAATAACATGAGAATAGGATATTATCCCGGTTGTTCACTCGAAGGTTCGAGTAAAGAATATAACGATTCACTTTTTGCGGTGGCCGAAAAATGCGGTGTGACGCTCGAAGTGATTAAAGACTGGAGTTGCTGTGGTGCTTCAGCGGCACACAATCTGAATCACGATTTGGCATTGGCACTTCCGGCACGCACATTGGCATTGGCCGAGAAACAAGGATTGGAAGAAATCGTTGTTCCATGTGCTGCTTGCTATAGCCGCATTGCAGGAACTAAAAATGAAATCAGCAGAAATGTAGCCGTGAAAGCTAAAATTGAAGGTTTCATTGATCTAAAGTTGAGTGCTGATGTAAGAATCCTGACTGTTTTTGAATTCCTTCAGAAATATATTTTCCCAACAGTGGACCAACATATCGTCAACAAATTGAATCAAAAAGCGGCTTGTTATTACGGTTGTTTGTACACTCGTCCAAAAGAAATTGCAGCGGTGGAACAAATTGAAAACCCCATGGAAATGGATGAAGTGATTGCAAAAGCCGGTGCAACGCCTATCGAATGGGCTTTTAAAACCGAATGTTGTGGTGCGGGACTTTCCGTTTCGCGAACTGACATTGTAGCTAAACTTTCAGGGAAAATCATTGAAGATGCAGCCGACCGCGGCGCAGAATCGATTGTGGTTGCTTGTCCCATGTGCCACATGAACCTGGACATGCGTCGCCCCGAAATCAAAAAGCAATTGAAAAAAGATATCAATATTCCCGTGTTGTTCATTACCCAGGCGTTGGGACTGAGCATGGGCATTCCGGCCGATAAACTTGGGCTGAACAAGCATTATGTGCCGACCGATAAAGTAGTTAACTGTATAGTAAAAATGGAGGCTTAAAATATATGGCAAGAATTGGAGTTTTTATCTGTCACTGCGGCGAGAATATTTCGGCAACGGTTGATGTAGCCAAAGTAGCTGAGAAAGCCGGAAAACTTTCGGGCGTAGCCTTCAGTGTGGATTATAAATATATGTGTTCCGATCCGGGACAAACCCTCATTATTGAGGCAATAAAAGAACATAAACTGACCGGAATTGTGGTGGCTGCCTGTTCGCCACGTATGCACGAAGGTACGTTCCGTAAGGCAGCTGAAAAAGCCGGTATCAATCCGTATTTCTGCGAAATGGCCAATATCCGCGAGCATGTTTCGTGGGTTCACCCAAAATCGGATGCCACGACTCAGAAAGCGTTGGATATCGTTCGCACGATGGTGGCAAAAGTGAAGAAAAATGCAGCGTTGTTCCCGATTAAAGTTCCTGTTACCAAAACTGCACTGGTTATTGGCGGTGGAATTGCCGGAATTCAGGCCGCATTGGATATTGCCAATGCCGGACATCAGGTGATTATGGTGGAAAAGAAACCTTCCATTGGCGGTCACATGTCGCAGCTTTCCGAAACTTTCCCAACGCTGGACTGCTCTCAATGTATCCTGACACCACGCATGGTGGAAGTGGCTCAACATCCAAATATCACCTTGCATACTTACGCCGAAGTGGAAAGTGTTTCGGGGTTTGTCGGCAATTTTGATGTAAAAATCAAGATGAAAGCCAAAAGCGTGGACTATAAAAAATGTACCGGTTGTGGTGCATGTTGGCAGAAATGTCCGAGCAAGAAAATTCCGGATGAATTCAACGAAGGAATGGGATTCCGCACGGCTATTTATTCTCCGTTTCCACAAGCTGTACCTAATAAACCGGTGATTGACCGCCCAAATTGTACGTATTTCACCAAAGGTGGAAAATGCGGACTTTGCAAAAAGGTTTGTCCTGCCGATGCTATCAATTACGATGCAGTGGATGAATTTATCGACGTAAAAGTAGGTGCAATCATTACGGCTACCGGATTTGATTTGAAACATGCCGACTTCTTCCCCGAATATGGTTATGGTAAATTCAAGGATGTGATCGATGGCATGCAATTCGAACGGTTGGCTTCGGCTTCCGGTCCGACTGCCGGTGAAATTCGCCGTCCATCGGATGGTAAAATTCCGGAAAAAATCGTGTTTGTGGCTTGCGCCGGCTCTCGCGACAAAGCCAAAGGCATTGAATATTGCTCCAAAATATGCTGTATGTACACGGCCAAACACGCCATGCTGTACAAACACAAAAACCACGAAGGCAAGGCATACGTGTTCTACATGGACATTCGTGCAGCCGGAAAAGATTACGACGAATTCGTTCGCCGCGCCATTGAAGAAGACGAAGTGCAATATATCCGCGGACGCGTTTCGCGTATTTACGAGAAAAACGGAAAGCTCATTGTAAAAGGCGTTGACACCTTGATGAACAGCGAACCGGTGAATATTGAAGCCGACATGGTGGTATTAGCAACAGCCGTTGTAGCCAACATTGAAGCCGAATCTTTGGCGCAGAAACTGCATATCAGTTACAACAAACATAAGTTCTTTGCGGAAGCGCACCCGAAACTGAAACCGGTGGAAACAAACACCGCCGGCATTATGTTGGCAGGAGCTTGCCAGAGTGCCAAAGATATTCCTGAATCCGTTTCGCAAGCATCGGCATCGGCCAGCAAAGTCGTTGGTCTGTTCTCGAGCAACGAATTGACCCGCGAACCAATCGTGGCCGTTGTTAACCGTCAGGCACCGCCTAACTTTACAAGTTGTACCGGCTGTTTGCTTTGCCAAGAAGTGTGTCCGTACCACGCCATCGAAACTGAAGATATCAAGGACCGTGGCGGCAACCTGATCAAAAGAGCAGCCCGCGTGAATGCCGGATTGTGTCAGGGCTGTGGGACGTGTGTGGCCATGTGTCGCAACAAATCCATTGACCTGCAGGGATTCTCCAACGACCAGATGTTGTCGGAAGTAATGGCGTTACTTAATTCATAATTTATAATTCATAATTTATAATTGAATCTAATGTCTGAACAATTTGAACCAAAAATAGTGGCTTTTGTCTGCAACTGGTGTACCTACGCCGGTGCCGATCTGGCCGGAACAAGCCGAACCAAATACGCCACCAACGTGAGCATTATCCGCTTTCCGTGCACTGGCCGTATTGATTTTATGTTGCTGATGAAAGCATTTGAAAACGGTGCCGACGGCATTATCGTTTCGGGTTGCCACCCCAACGACTGCCACTACACCTCGGGTAACTTTCACGCTCGCCGCCGCTGGATAGTGTTCCGCTCCCTGCTCGATTTTATGGGATTTGACACCGACCGCATCACGTTTTCGTGGGTTTCGGCTGCCGAAGGAACCAAATGGGCCGGACTTGTGAACGAAGTAACCGAAAAAATCCGCGAAAAAGGACCTTTTACCGAATTCAAGAAACTGGATTATTCAATCTTAGAAAAAATTGAAAATGACGTCGTTACAGAATAAAGTTACCGAATTGTTCGAAAACGGAACAATCAACCTGTTGATCGGGTTCAAAGAAGCCATTCACAAACTGCCTGTGCCTTGTTTTATCGACAATGTGTCGCAAGTGGAGCAGCTTATTTTCACGCCTTCGTGCAAAGGAAACCTGTCGGTTTACCTGCTCAAAACGGAAGTGAAACAAGCCAAAAAAGTCGGAATTCTTGCTAATGTGGCTACGTTGCGAGCTATAGTACAGCTTGTTTCCGAAAACCAGTTGGGTGATATTGAAAAAACCGTTATTACGCTCGATGCAAAAGGCGAATTGGTGGTTTTTGCCACTATGGACGAACTGGAAGCCTATGTGCAGGCCAATTTCCCCGACCTGAGCGAAGAAGATAAAAAACTCCTCGACCAACTGAACGCCATGAGCCGCACCGAACGTTGGCAATACTGGACCGAGCAATTCACTGCTTGCGTAAAATGTTATGCTTGCCGTGCTGTTTGCCCGATGTGTTACTGTTCCAGTTGCACCGTGGAAGGCAACCAACCGCAATGGATCAAAGTTTCGTCGGAAACCACCGGAAACCTCGAATGGCACACCATGCGCGCCATGCACCTTGGCGGACGCTGCATCAATTGCGGTGAATGCGGTCGGATTTGTCCCGTTGGCATTCCGGTTCACATGCTTACCGTGAAAATGAATCAGGATATCGAAGCCGAATTCGGAGCAAAAACCGGATTCTCAGTCAAAAACGGATATGCGCTAAACAGCTTTAAACCGGGAGATAAAGAACAATTTATAAAATAGTTTATAGTCAGTAGTGGGTAGTTTATAGTGAAGAAAACTATGAACTATGAACTATAAACTATGAACTGTCAACTGAAAATATATGAACATTTATAACATCAAATCGTCCCAACTGGCTGAATTCTTTGAACAACTGATCAAGTCGGGAAAAATAGTAATAGCTCCGGTGTTGAAGAAAAGCGGAAAAGTGTTTTTCGAAGCGGTACATTCCTACGATCAGGTTTCGACCGATTATATCCAGACCGGATTTTCGGCTAAATCGGTTGTGTTCCCGAAAGTGGAAGAATTGTTTTCGTTCAAAAAAGATGATGAAGGCATTGAAATCACCAACAACCTGCACACCATTCCCGAAACGGTGGTTTGGGGGCTTCGTCCGTGCGATGCTTCGGCTTTCAATTACCTGACCGAATTCTTTTTGAAAGAAAATCCCGATACATACTTTGCAGTCCGCAAGGAAAAAACCACGTTGATTGCCATCAGTTGTGCCAAAGCAGACGATGCCTGTTTCTGTACTTCGGTGGAGTTGAATCCCGGAAGCACTTCCGGTAGTGATATGTTGCTTACTACTATGGGCGAAAGCGTTTACGTGGAAGTGATCACCGAAAAAGGAAAGGCAGCTGTGGAAACTGCAGCTTCATTATTTACGCCTGGTGAAGAAAAGAGCAAGGAAGAATTTTTGGCGAAAGTAACTTCCGTGTTCTCCATGGACGAAGTGAAAGAACGCATCAAAACCGCTTACGACAGTGCTGAATGGAAACATGCCTCGATGGGTTGTTTCGGATGTGGTGCCTGCGCCTTTGCCTGCCCGACCTGCACCTGCTTCGACATTCAGGATGAAGGAACACAGGACAGCGGAAAGCGGCTCCGTTGCTGGGATGCCTGCGGTTTCGGATTGTTTACCAAACATACTTCGGGACATAATCCGCGCACAAACCAAACCGAACGTCGCCGTCAACGCCTGATGCACAAATTCAAATACTCGGTGGAAAATCTGGGTATCGTGAGTTGCGTGGGATGCGGACGTTGCATTCGGAATTGCCCGGCTCATTTGAATATTTTTGAAAATATATTAAGCGTAACGAAATAAATGCATAATTAATAATGCATAATGCACAATTATGAATGAAGCATTTTGTGCAGAAAATCGAAAATTATGAATTTTAAATTATGAATTATGACAAATCAGTATATTCCCTATAAAATGCGCATTGCCAACATTATTGAAGAAGCACCGCATGTTCAAACGTACCGGTTGGAATTTGTGGATGAAAAAGATGCGGAACAATTCTCGTTCAAAGCCGGACAATTTGCCGAATACGGCGTGTTTGGCGAAGGCGAAAGCACCTTTTGTATCGCTTCTTCGCCAACCCGCGAAGGCTACCTGGAATGCACATTCCGCAGTAGTGGCCGTGTGACCAAAGCGTTGGCAAACTGCGAACTGAATGACATTATCGGTCTGCGAGGACCGTTTGGCAACACGTTTCCCATCGAAGAATGGTACGGCAAAAACATCGTGTTCATTACCGGTGGTATCGGTCTTCCGCCGCTTCGTTGCCTAATCTGGAACTTGTTGGATCAACGCGAGAAATTCGGTGATATCACCATTTATTACGGTGCCCGCACGGTGAATGATTTGGTGTACAAAGAAGAACTGGAAGAATGGAAAAACCGTTCGGATGTGAATCTCTTCCTTACTGTTGACCCGGGTGGCGAAACCCCCGAATGGAAAGGATTAGTCGGCTTTGTACCCACTATTCTGGAACAAAATCCACCCAAAAGCGAAAACTCGGTAGCCATCATTGCCGGTCCTCCAATTCTAATTAAAATGGGAATGCCGATTCTGGGTAAAAACGGATTTGAAAACGAAAATATCTACACCACCCTCGAAAACCGCATGAAATGTGGCGTCGGCAAATGCGGTCACTGTACGGTTGGTAAAACCTATGTTTGCAAGGACGGACCGGTGTTTACGTACGACGAAGTGTTGAACATGCCTCCGGAATATTAATAAAGTTGACAATTGATAATTAAAAAGTTGTACAACTTTTTTTTGTGCGAAAATACATCATGCAAAATCGGCTAAAGAAAGCCAATGTCGCTCTCAAATTATAAGAGTTGTACTATCGGGGCGCTTTCAGGGTAACGCATCAGAGGTCTTTAATCACTCGCATCAAGGGGTCTGAAGCGAGGTTATCAGGATAGCTGATGAATTAAATTACAACATGCTCCAAACTTATGCTCATGACTTTCCGAAATCGTGAGCATGATTTAGCAAAATCGTGAGCAAGAGTTGTTCAAGTCGTGAGCACGATTTTTCAGACTCATGAGCATGATTTTCTCATGCACTTTAAGTACCATATAAAACCAAACTTGGTTAACTCTGCCATTATCTTTTGGAATGATTACAATTTGTTGAACAATATTACGTTGTAGGTTTTATATTAGAGTACAATTCTTTCCAATTCAAAGTATCAATTCATTTGAAGCAAAGATTGGAAATAAATTCAAAATTTATGAACTTAAGGTTTCTTTTTATTTTGTTGTTTGGTGTTATATTATTAAATAATTGCACTACAAACCAAAGCATGTCACCGGTATTAACCACAACTGTGACAGCCAAATCTGTTTTAAATATAGCCATTGTTGGAGGGAATTTGATTACCGACGGTGGATCAAGAATAATTGAACAGGGTGTTTGTTGGGATACGATTACAAATCCTACGGTTGCCAACAATAAAAAGTTGGATTTATCGGGTAAAAGTGTGTTTCTTGATACCATTACAGGGCTTAAACTCAATAAAACATACTATGTAAGAGCTTTTGCCACTAATTATGCCGGGACTTCGTATGGAAGCAACGAATCCTTTACCACTTCAAAATATACCACCCCGACTATCAGTACAACGACTGTTTCGCAAATTGCCGAAATTTCGGCAATATCAGGAGGAAATATTACATCCGATGGTGGATCACCCATAACAGCTCGTGGTGTGTGTTGGAGCAACCTTCCGGGACCAACCATTGCGTTAAGTACCAAGACTGCAGATGGTACAGGTGTGGGTAGTTTTAGCAGTACGATAAGTGGACTATCAGGCACAACTACTTATTATGTGAGAGCGTATGCCACCAATAATCAGGGAACTACTTATGGAAACGAAATTCTATTTGTAACCACATCAAAAATAACATCAACTCCAAGCCTATTTACCAATATTGTGACTTCAATTAATTATACAACAGCTACTTCAGGTGCTACAATGACATCGGATGGAGGAGCTTCGGTTACTGCTCGCGGGGTTTGTTGGAGCACAAGTAGTGGACCTACTGTAGCTTTGAGTACCAAAACAACGGATGGAACTGGTTTGGCAAGTTTTACAAGTTCTATCACCGGACTGCAACCAGGTACAACGTATTATGTTCGGGCTTATGCTACTAACAGTCAGGGTACAGGATACGGACAGGAACAAACATTTACAACCTTACAAACGGCTGCACCAACACTTACAACCACTGCTGCAACCTATGTCAGTACAACCACTGCCACTTCGGGTGGAAATGTTACATCCGACGGCGGAACTTCTGTTACGGCACGCGGTATTTGTTGGAGTACAAGTTCAAGCCCAACCATTACATTAAGCACTAAAACGAGCGATGGGACAGGAGCGGGGAGCTTCGCCAGTAATATGACCGGCTTAACTGCATCAACTCTCTATTATGTAAGAGCTTATGCAACAAATGCTAAAGGAACATCGTATGGCAACGAAATTTCATTCACTACATCGGCTCCGGTAACAAACCCAACTGTGCCGGTTCTTGTAACTTCGGCTATAACATCAATAGGTTCATCAACAGCTGTTTCGGGTGGAGTTACCACTTCGGATGGCGGATCATCGATTACAGCTCGGGGAGTTTGTTGGAGTACATCTTCCGGCCCAACCATATCGTTAAGTACAAAAACAGCTGATGGATCGGGAGCAGGTAGTTATTCGAGCAATATAAGCGGTCTTTCACCTTCAACAACCTACTATGTAAGAGCTTATGCCACCAATTCCACCGGAACAGGATATGGCCAAGAGTTATCGTTTACAACTACGGCTGTAGCTACAATTCCAGTTTTAGCAACCACTGCTATTTCGTCAATTGGTTCAAATACCGCAGTTTCAGGCGGAAATATAAGTTCGGATGGAAATTCGGCTGTAACTGCACGCGGTGTTTGCTGGAGCACTGCCTCGGGTGCAACTGTTGCTTTGAGTACTAAAACAATCGACGGAACAGGTACAGGTGGTTTTACAAGTAATATCACAGGTCTTACAGGTTCTACAACTTATTATCTTAGAGCATATGCGACAAATGCAGTGGGTACGGCTTATGGTTCGGAAGTTATTTTTACTACTTCACCACAAGCTACAATACCTACGCTAACAACGTCAAGTGTTTCCAGCATTGGAACTACTACAGCAACATCGGGTGGCAGTATTAGTGCAGATGGCGGTTCAACTGTAACTTCACGCGGAATTTGCTGGAGTACAAGTGCAAATCCAACCGTGGCTCTAACAACCAAAACAAATGATGGATCGGGAACTGGTAGTTTTACAAGCAGTCTTACTGGATTAACCGGAGGGACCACTTATTATGTTCGTGCTTATGCCACCAATTCTGTTGGTACGGCTTATGGAAATCAGGTTACATTTACTACCGGTTCAGCTCCAACAAATTCTACCGGAACATTATCGGTAAGTGTCACCACTGTAGCCCCTGGGGGTGGTTATCAGCCTAAGAATGTGGTAGCTATCTGGATTCAAACCAGTACAGGTATATTTGTAAAATCTTTGTTGGTGTATGCCAATGCCCGTAAATCCGATTTGACAACATGGTTCCCCAACTCCTCAGGGAATACAGTAAATGCCGTTACAAGTGCAACACAAAGCAGCAACGGAACCAGAACCTGTACCTGGAATGGTACGGATGTAAGCGGAGCGGTAGTTTTAGATGGAACGTATAAAGTCTGTATAAATATTGCAGATGGAAAAACGGCATTCGCTTCATTCCCGTTTGTAAAAGGCACTTCAGCCGTGACTCTCAACCCTGCTAATGTAACCAATTTCACCAATATATCAATTAGTTGGGTTCATTAACTAGTCAAAAAATCAATAATAATTGTATAAATCTTATTTGTTGTCATAATTTTATTGTAAGTTTATTGCTTGAAAACTATTTAATTGCCAATTATGAATTTTAGAATAATCGTATTCGTCGTATCGATTTTCATGTTTTTCAGTCTTCCTGTTGAAGCTGTGAATTCTCCTCACGGTGCGAATTTCAAGAGAGATTGTGCGCTTTGTCACGTTACGAATAATTGGACTAAGATAAAACCGGATGGCTTTAATCATAACAAAACGCGTTTTCCGTTAAAGGGTCAACACAATGCTGTTGCCTGCAAAAAGTGTCACACTTCGCTTGTTTTTGATAAAACTCCCACCGAATGTGTAGCCTGTCATGCCGATATTCACGAAGGAACAGTTGGAAAGGATTGTGGAAGGTGTCATACGCAGAATTCATGGATTGTGACGAATGTAAGGCAAATTCACCAACAGGCTGGCTTCCCGTTGGCCGGTGAGCATGCTACTGCCGATTGCAACCGTTGTCATACATCGGCTTCGTTGCTTCGTTTCAACAACATTAGAACCGATTGCTATTCATGCCATCAATATCAGTATGAAAAGACAGTCAAGCCAAATCATAAAACCGCAGGATTTGGAACCGATTGCCAACGCTGCCATAACATGGCTGGTCAAAGTTGGCGTTCCATAGGAAGTGGATTCGATCATGGATTCTTCCCATTAGTAGGTGGACACAAAGTGCAATGCGATTATTGTCATATCAATAATGATTATAAAACAAAGCTATCAACAGCTTGTAGTAGCTGTCATGATCCGGGTCCGGCCAAAGTTTCAATGCCTGCCCATACTACAAAATTTGCAAGTTACGCTTGTTCTGATTGCCATAACACTACTAGTTGGAGCAACGTAAAATTTCCAAAACACGATTTGGTTGGGAAAATTTATTCGGGCGAACATAGAGGAAAATGGTCGGCATGCACGGATTGTCATCAAAATACGACAGCATATACATCATATTGTTCTAAATGCCACAACTTCAACAGTGGAAGATTACCTTGAAATTCAACCAAATGCGTAATATCAGCTCACATTTAAAAAGTATATTTATTCTTTCTTTTGTACTCATAGGGTTTAATCTTCATGGGCAAAATGTCAATAATTATATCAAAGGAAATGTTAACTACATTAGTTCTCAAAATGTTTACGTGCAGTTTCCACGTACCGACGGAATTGAAGTTGGTGATACGCTGTTCACTCTCAAAACCGATACTTATCAAGCGTTTTTGATTGTGAAAAATAAATCTTCCATTTCTTGCATAACTTCCATTATTGGTTCTAATATTCCGGTTGTTTCTACTACGGTTTATGCTCGTAAACGTCTCGAGCAAGCATCAATTGAAGTAGCTGCACAGAAATCAAAGTCCGGTATTGCATTGAACGACCAAGTAATAAACACACAAAAAAGAGATAAGCCATCGAATGATAAAGGTTCATCATTTAGCGGCAGGGTTTCGTTGTCAGGTTTTCTGAACAACACAAGCGATACAACACTGAACAGCACTTTTCGTCTGAACTTAACGCTTGATGCTCATCATATTGGCAACTCCAATTTCTCTGCCGAATGCGACCTTTCGCTGACAAATAGGAATACCAACCGACCTTTTGTAAACCTGGGCAGTCTTGATTCAATGAAACTTGTCAATTATAGGCAAACGTTCAACGATGCACGAATTTATAATCTATCACTGAAATATGATTTCAACAAAACGGCGAGCATTCTTATTGGGCGAAAAATAAACACAAACTTGGCCAATATCGGTGCCATTGACGGTGTTCAGTTTGAAAATAACGGAAAAAACATTTCATTTGGAGCAGTTGTTGGTTCGCGACCTGATTTATATACCTATGCTATAAATCCGAATTTACTTCAGTTTGGCGCATACATTGGCCACCAAATAACAACAACGGACGGAAATATGCAAACTTCCGTTGCTGTATTCAATCAAACAAGCAACATGTTGACCGATAGAAGATTTATGTATATTCAACACAGCAATTCGTTATTGAAAAACCTCAACTTTTTCGGATCGGCTGAGGTGGATCTGTATGGAATGCAAAATCAACAACCCGTCACAACATTCAATTTGACTAGTACTTATCTGTCACTTCGATGGAGTGCGTTGAGCAATTTGTCGTTAGCCATGTCGTACGATGCGCGTAAGAACGTTTATTATTACGAAACCTATAAAAATTATGTGGACAGTTTGTTGGATAAAGAAACACGTCAGGGTTTTAAGTTTCAGGTAAACTATCAGCCATTCCGACGCTTAATGTGGGGTGGGACAGCAGGCTATCGTTTTGCTACAGCCACTTCCAATCAATCGTTGAATGGTTATACGTACCTTACATATTCGCAGTTACCGTTAATTGATGCATCTCTTACCATTAACGCCACAGCACTGAGAACAACCTACATGAATGGTATGATTTACGGAGCTTCGTTGTCGCGCGATTTTTTGAAAGGAAAGTTGTATGCCGAATTATCTTATCAAAACGTGAATTACTCTTTTACAACTAGCACACAATTACTTGAAGACATTGCCTGTTTGGATTTGTCATGGCGCATTACCCGTAAATTGATTTTCTCCATGAACCTGGAAGCTTCCAAAGACAATACCAATAACTTGCAGGGTCGGTTATTTTTCAACCTCACTCAGCGTTTTTAATTGATTTAGGACAGTATAAACAAGTGATTCGACTTAGAATTTTCACACTTGATTAATTTCCTTTTCACTCCAAGCTTATAAAAAAGGGCATCAGCAGTTTGACTGATACCCTTTAAAAATTTATTGTTTGAATTATTGCAGTTCCACTTTTTCAAACCAAACAATAAATTCTACACGTCGATTCAAAGCTCTTCCTTTTGATGTTTTATTGCTTGCCATCGGCACCGTATCGCCATATCCATGCGATGTGATTAGTTTGGCATTCACATCTTTCGAAATAAGATAGACTTTTACGGCTTCCGCCCGTTTTTCGGATAAGAGCAGATTTGTTTCAGGCTTTCCTGCATTATCGGTATGACCTTGCACTTCAATCATATAAGTTGGATTTACAATAAGCACATTGGCAATTTTGTTCAAAATAGAGTATGAAATAGGTTTAATTGTAAATCTTCCCGATTCAAACTGAATGCCTTGCAATGCCTTTTGGAAAAGTGTGCGAACTTCTTTTTTAATTTCAGGACAACCCTTGTTCGCTGCAACCCCCGGAATAGTTGGACATTTATCCAAATAATCTGGAACACCGTCGCCATCCGTATCGCGCGGACAACCGTTCAGATCAACCATACCATGGGCAGCAATAGGCGTATCAGGACATTTGTCCAAATAATCGGGTACTCCATCTCCATCTGTATCTTTCCGACAACCATTTTTATCGACAAATGCTTTTGCTTCGGCAGGCGTATTCGGGCATAAATCTAAATAATTAGGAACTCCATCTCCATCTGAATCCAACAGGCAACCGTTTTTATCCACCATTCCCTTGGCTTCTTTTGGCGTATCGGGGCATTTATCCAGATAATCTGGCACTCCATCACCATCACTGTCGAGCGGACAACCATTCTTATCCACCTTTATTCCAGCAGGTGTATCTTTGCATTTATCCAGGTAATCAGGAACACCATCGCCGTCTGAATCGCGCAGACAACCATCCCTATCAACATAATTGGCGGCTTGCTTTGGTGTGTCAGGACATTTGTCCAAATAATCGGGCACTCCATCACCATCGGTATCAATCGGACAGCCGTTTCCATCTACTTTTCCCTTGGCTTCTTTAGGAGTTTTCGGGCATTTATCGAGATTATCTGGCACCCCATCACCATCCGTATCAATCGGACAACCTTTTTTATTCACTTTTACACCAATAGGGGTATCAGGACATTTATCACGGTTGTCAGCTACTCCATCTTTGTCGGCATCTTTATGATTTCCAAATACAAAGCTTAATCCAAATCCCAGGTTTATGCCCTTTGTATTGTAGGGTACAGTTGTAATACTTGCCGGATTATTTCCTGTACTAATATCAGCATAATTCAACGGGATATAATCGGCTGAAAGAAACCAGTTCAATAACCCGGTTCGCAAAGCCAATCCTGCTCCAATGTTGCTTGTCCGTCCGTTCAAAACCGAGTAGGAAAGCGATAAATTGAACCAATTAGTAGGTTTAGCATTGATGGACGCGGTTGCTTCTTCGTATATGGCATTATTGCGGAAAACAGTTCGGGATAGTGCACCTAATGTCAGTTTGTTTTCAAAGAAACCATATTCCACTCCTATATTCACTTTTGGTGAAGTATAGGTAGTATAACCTGCCGTTCCATTGGAAGTTGTAACGGAATTTTTCAAAGCAGTCAACAGTGAGTCTCCAAGGACTTTGGCATCGAATTGCGAATTCACATTTATCGATTTGATACCATTGAAAGTATAGTCCGTTTTATAATTTATATTGTGTGTATTACTTGTCCAACGGATTAATCCCAAGTCGGTTATAGCTCCTGAAAGAGTAAGATTTTCAATTGGTTTAAACGTTAAACCAAGATCAATTCCTCCACCCATACCGCTTGGCTTAATAAAATCGGAAGTTGCAGTGGGTTTGGAATAGTCAAATGGATCCGTAGTTAAATTTCCGGGGATGGCTGCATTGACAGTCCCTTGTCCTTTCAATGTCCATTGATCAATTCCAGCTTGTAGTTCAAGATTTTGATTGGATGTCGAAATATTAGCCGATCCAATCAAAAGCTTTAGTTTTGCTCCAACCGACCATTTATCTCCGATTGTGCGCGAATAACCTAATCCGGCTTCAGTATAAGCTGTAAAATCGACTCCAAATGTATTTAAATTGAATTTATTAATATCTACATTAGGTGTTCCGTATAACAACAGTTTCATAAAATCTTTAGGAATACCAATTTGTCCATCAATTTTTTCAGTCAATGAGAAATTCCAATACGCTTTACCAGTTCTAAATCCAAAGTTTAGTAAGTTTAATTGAATATCTGCATTTAAAAGTGTGGTTGGTTTTAATACATTGTAGAAATTATCTATATTCCCATTAGCATTGAGAAAAATAATTGGAATATTATTCACTCTGTACGCAAAGTCTTTCAAAGTGATGGAATTATTGCTAGAACTAAACTGTGAATAACCAATTATAGGCAATCCAAGATAAAAATTACAATAAGGCTGAAAAGCCGGATTCAGATAATTGCGAACAGGTATATCATCCATGAAATACATGGTATTAATCTGTTGAGATGATACATTCAGTGTTGATAATCCAAAACAACTGAAAATCAAGAATATATTTAAAAATTTCCTTTTCATATTTCTGTGGTTTTAATTGTTAGAATTCACAAAATAATTTCCTTTCGCAAATACTCCGAGTTTTAGCTTGAAGTAATTGTTTTTAGTAAACTGAATTGTTTTGGAAGCATCTTGACCTGATATGTTTACGGTGAAAATCATACTTTTAGCGTCATTGAGTTGAGCTGTTTGAGCAGCGGTGAGCTCAATGCGCAGGTTCGAAACGGTTGGTGCTGTGACCACTCCCAGATTATTTATTTGTGCCGAGTTAATGGTGTAAATGGGATCGTTAATACTTGGTATTTGAATAACAGAATTAGCAGCATTCATAAACTTCATCTTCAGAGCAATCTTCACAGGAAGACTATTTGTAACAGTCAAAACTAAAGCTGCACTCGAAATTTTATTCAAAAATCCATCTATTTTACTAATGGTGTCCGATATGCTAATATTACTTCCAGCTTTGAAGAACATGGGTATCTGAATTTTTACATTGGCACCGACTTTCATTCCCGGAATTATAAAACTTGGTGGGTTTGCATTGTTGAGAGCATCGTTGCTTTGAACTTGAAATTTATATTCCAACGTATCCAATTTCACACTCGTATCAAAAAGTTGATCGGTTGTTCCGTAATTTTTATCAAGAGTTTTCATAGCCTGAGTAACATCATTTCCTGGAAATGTTGGTTTTAAAGTTAAGTTTTCTGTTGAAGTTGGATTTCCATTGAATAAAGCCTGTCTGGTTGTTGAGTGATCTTTTGAAAATGCCTTGATGCCAAGTATATTGTAAGTTAGATAACTTCCAATATTATGAGTAATTGTAATAGTTGCTTTTGGATTGGCAAAACTTAAACCGCTTGGTAAACTACTCAAAATATCCAACGGCATTTTAATGGTGGTAGGACTGCTAGTAGATGGCTGAAAACGACCGTAAGCCACTTGATAATCGAATCTATTTATCTGAACAATAGATGAAATACTACCGCCTAAACCAATGGTCAAGTTTCTTGAACCTGTTTTAAAGACAACTTGAAATGGAACTCCCGTTTCACCTACAGTGTTTACAACGATATTATTCAAATCAACCGGTATTGCTTGGTTAAATTGAGTCAACGTAATATCTTTGCTAACCACTTGTCCATTAGAAGAATATCGAATCTTGGGAAAAATTAATGTAACTTTTAAATCGGAAGGACTGATTCCTAACCCTGTTCCTGCCACTACGATATTTGTAATGTCTTTAATTGTTAGGTAAAATGACAAAGAAGAAACCTTAACACTATCAAACCGATTGGTGGTTGAAGTCGGATCAAGCCCCAGTTCAATGAACTGATTTCCTAAGTTTGGTAAACTGGTATTTGCTCCAATCGTTACAGGAGGCAAGCTTAACGTACTATTTTTTTGCTGTGTGCTTGAAAATAGAGATGGTGTTGCAAATGAATAATTATAATTAAATTCCGTTACGAAATTAATTGTATCAGCATTTGTGCTGACAGAAGGCACATCCAGTTTTGAGAGTAAATCATTAATGCTAATGGTCGCTTCGCCAACAGGAATGGCAAGTGATTGTTGCAAGTTAATGTCTGTTGATAAGTTCGTCAAATCTGTTTTGCACGAAATCAGCATGAGAAAGGATAAACAAAGCAACCTAATTGTTAGTTTGTACAGTTTTCTTTTCATATTATTTAATTTTTGTATTGGTAGGACTAAGCAATAATAAAAACAGGTAATTCACCAGTAAGGCTAAAGGATTCGAGCTTGTATTCACACGAAACGGTAGATAGGTAACTAATCTCTTCTTTGGTAGTATTAACATTATTTGATAAGCCGAACTTATCAAATAAATCCATGATAGTAAGGTTTGCTTCACCAATAGGAAGTCCTAAAGATTGATCGATTTTGGCATTTTTTGAAACATTAGTTAAATCGATATCACTAACATAAGAAGAAAAAATAAGCATTACCAGACACAATACAGGTAATAGCTTAAAATGTAGGTTCTTTCTCATAATTTGCATTGTTTTCTAAGTAATTGGAATACAGTGATATAATTATTGGGCCTTTAAAGAAATTAATTTTTTCAAAGGTAAGAATATTTTGTTTAATTATTGCAATTTTTAGTTATAAATAGACTAATCATCAGAATTTTAATAATCTCTCGGAGCTATTTATTAAAATCTCAAGCACAAGATGTGCTTCAAACTTTTCTGGGGTTTTGGGTTTGTGAAAAAGCAGAATCGGGAAAGTTGACTAAAAATACTGTTTCAGTTGCCCGGGTGAGTGCTGTATAAAGCCAACGGTAGAAATCATTGTTCATCTGATCATCAGCAATTTGCCCCGGATCGATAAAAACCTTTTTCCATTGTCCGCCTTGAGCTTTGTGGCAAGTCACAGCATAGGCAAATTTTACTTGCAAAGCACTGTAGAACTCATTTTCCAAAACCTTTTTCACCAGTTCCCGCCGATTGGTTAGTTCAGGATAATCCTCAGCTACCGATTCAAAGAGTTTGGCAGTCAATTCATTCATGACGTTGGGCGATTCGGCTTGCAGGGAATCCAGCCAAATACGAGCATCTATTTCCCAGTTGTAATCAAGCGACCGGAGCGTCAATTCAACAAACCGGAAATCGTAGATATTATAAAATTTACCCACACGCATCACTTCCAGAATATCGCCATTCGCAATGAAATCAATCTCCTTGTAAGGCTTGTTCCAAAAGTAATTATTCCGCGTCACCATTAGTAAATCACCGTTGCATAGCTCATCTTCTTTCATCATAACCCGGGCGCGAATGCCATTGTTATAAATATTGGATCGCTTATTCGAACGGGTAACAACGATGGTTTCTTCAACTCCAACTCCATTATAAGCCCGTTCAATTTCATCGATTAATTCCATGCCGTTAAGTTTGCGAATGTCACTAAAACCATTCAGATTGAATTTTGGGAATTCATTGGTTTTTTCTTCCAGTAATTGCTGGCGTAAATTCGTTGCATTGGCCAAGATACCACTTTCCAAGGCTTGCCGTACCACGTGAGTTAAAGTGAATTCCATTACATTCAATCCGTAGCCGGTTAATTTATCGCGTTCCAGTGCCGGACTATGAGGTTGCATAACGGGTGGTAACTGAGCCACATCGCCTAACAGCAAAAGGCTACAACCCTGACCGCTGTAAACGTATTGAATCAAATCATCGAGCAAACGTCCCGAACCGAAAGCCGTTTCGGAACCGGTATTGGAAATCATGGAAGCCTCGTCAACAATAAAAAGCGTGTGCGAATGCAGGTTGTCGCTCAGTTGAAATCTAAACTCTGCCATCGATTTTTGGCGGTAGATTTTTTTATGAATGGTGAATGCCGGAAAACCCGAATAATGGGCAATGACTTTGGCGGCACGTCCGGTGGGAGCGAGGAGTACGGTTTTTTGCTTGAGTTCATTCAGGGCTCTAACCGTGGCACTGATCACCGATGTTTTTCCGGTTCCGGCATATCCGCACAGCAAAAAACATTTTTCCGAATCGGTTGATGTCAGGAATTTTCCCAGCAAATCAAGCAATTGGGTTTGCTGTTCGGTAGGCTCAAATGGTAACTGTTGCCGGATGCGCTGAGCAATAAAATTTTCTAACATGACACAAAGATACTCAGAAATTACGCAATTTTAAATTCATATCGGGGATTTAATCGTTATAAAATAATTACTTTTGCAGACGAAAAAAGTGATTGATTCGCGATTTTTATTTTTAAAAAAGGAATAATTATGAATAAACTAACGACAATTTTTATGACAAGTATGATGCTCGTTTGCAATACGTATGGAGCTGAAACTGCTTCGACCAAAGGAAAATTCAACTATTCGGTGGATAAATTTGCCGATATTGAAATTCTAAGGTATCAGGTTCACGATTTTGACAAGCTGACGTTGAAACAAAAGGAATTGGTGTATTACCTCACGCAGGCTGCTCTCGAAGGACGTGACATTTTGTACGATCAGAATAACAAGTATAATCTCTGCGTTCGCCGCACACTGGAAACGATCTTCCAAAACTATAAAGGCGACCGGAATTCAGATGAATTTCAAAAACTGACCACCTACCTCAAACGGGTTTGGATGGGAACGGGTATCCACCATCACTATTCCGAAGATAAGTTTCATCCTGAATTTTCCGAGAAATTTTTCGAAGAAGCCGTCAAATCCATCGATGCAAAAGCATTTAAAAGTGTTTTGCTGAAGGGTGAAACGCTCGATGACCTGATTGCCAAACTGAAACCCGTGATTTTTGATAACAATCTCTATCCTAAACGCACCAATCAGGCTGCCGGCGTGGATTTAATCAAAACTTCGGCCAACAATTATTATGGCGACAACATTACTCAGGAAGAAGTGGAAGCCTTCTATAATAAAATGAAGGATCCGAACGATCAACATCCGATTTCGTACGGGTTGAACAGCAAATTGGTAAAAGAAAACGGCAAGCTGGTGGAGAAAACGTACAAGGTGGGAGGGCTGTATTCGCAGGCCATTACCAATATCGTTTCGTGGCTCGAAAAGGCGGCTACTGTTGTCGAAAACGACAAACAAAAAGCGGTAATTCTTTCCTTAATTGACTTTTACCGTACCGGCGATTTGAAAACCTACGATGATTATTCCATTAAATGGGTGAAAGATTTGGCTTCGCGGGTAGATTTTGTCAACGGGTTTACCGAAACCTACGGCGATCCACTGGGTATGAAAGCCAGTTGGGAATCGATGGTGAATTTTAAAAACATCGAAGCCACTAAACGCACCGAAATTATCAGTGCGAATGCGCAATGGTTTGAAGATCATTCGCCTATTGATCCGAAATTCAAAAAAGAAACCGTGAAAGGTGTTTCGGCCAAAGTAATTACAGCCGCCATTTTAGCAGGCGATTGTTATCCGGCCACACCCATTGGTATTAATCTTCCGAACTCCAACTGGATTCGTCACGAACACGGTTCAAAGTCAGTAACCATTGAGAATATCACCGAGGCTTATGATCAGGCTTCGTTGGGTAACGGGTTTGCCGAAGAGTTTATGTGGAGTGATGTGGAAAGGCAACGTGCCCGCGCTTTTGCTTCGCTTACCAACAACCTGCATACCGACCTTCACGAATGCCTGGGTCACGGTTCGGGTAAATTGCTTCCGGGCGTCGATCCCGATGCGCTGAAAGCCTATGGCTCAACCATTGAAGAAGCCCGCGCCGACTTGTTCGGATTGTATTACATGGCCGACCCGAAAACGGTGGAACTTGGCTTGTTGCCCGACAAAGAAGCTTTTAAAGCGGAATATTATCAGTACTTGATGAATGGATTAATGACCCAGCTTACCCGCATTCAACCCGGTAAAAACATTGAGGAAGCACACATGCGTAACCGTCAACTTATTGCTTCGTGGGTTTACGAGCACGGCAAAGCCGATAAAGCTGTTGAATTTGTAAAGCGTAATGGCGAAACCTACGTGGTGATTAACGACTATCAGAAAGTACGTGAATTGTTCGGAAAGTTGCTTGCCGAAATCCAACGCATAAAATCTACCGGCGACTTTGAAGGTGGAAAAAATCTGGTGGAAACCTACGGTGTAAAAGTGGATACACAACTTCATGCTGAAGTGTTGGAACGCTACAAAAAGCTGAATTTGGCTCCATACCGCGGTTTCGTGAATCCGGTTTACACATTGAAAAAAGATAAATCAGGCAAAATTGTGGATGTAAAAATATCGTACACCGAAAATTATATCGATCAAAATCTAAGATATTCTAAAAAATACTCCAGTTTACCGACTTTCAATTAATCAGGCAGTGCTTAATCTCTAAAAATCCCGCGTCCAATAAAAAAGGATGCGGGATTTTTTGTTTTAGTGAGGGGTGACTTAAAGTTACCCTCTCACTACAAAATCCAATCGTACACGTACGACTGACCCAACGAGCAATAAAATGACCGTCGTACACCTACGAACGCCCCAACGAGGGGATGAACATTCAGTCGTACATGTACGACTGACCCAACAGGTAATAAGCTTATTCTTAGTGAGAGGGTGACTCAAAGTCACCCCCTCACTATAATTTGGTGATGGTGAAAATCTTATTTAAAACGGTACATCATCTTTTCTGCCGCCTCCCGAAAGGGGGTTTTGTGGGGTGAGCATGGCTCCTTCGCCATAAAAGTTACCGCCTGAATCATTTAGTTTCGACGAAATAATCTGATAACCTCCTGCAAATGGGTTATCATCTTTATCCACGTCATCTTTGTTCATAAACTTGGCGTAGGTACCCTTGAACTTCAGCTGCACATCGCCGGTTGCACCGTTACGGTGTTTGGCAACAATAATTTCGGCAATACCCAACAACGAATTACCCTGAGCATCTTCCGTGAGATGATAATATTCCGGGCGATGGATAAAGCAAACCATATCGGCATCCTGCTCGATGGCTCCCGATTCACGTAAGTCCGACAACTGCGGACGTTTTCCTTCCAGTCCCGAGCGACCTTCCACACCACGATTCAGCTGCGAAAGAGCGATAATCGGAATATCCAACTCTTTGGCAAGTCCTTTCAATGATCGGGAAATGATACTTACTTCCTGCTCGCGGCTACCGAAACTCATTCCGCTGGCGTTCATCAACTGAAGGTAGTCAATAATCAAGCATTGAACGTTGTGTTCCTTCACCAATCGTCGCGCTTTACTTCGCAGCTCAAAAACCGACAAGCTGGGCGTGTCGTCCACATAAATCGGTGCATCAATTAATTCCTTTATATCTTTGTCTAATTTATTCCATTCTTCCTTGTTGAGCTGTCCGTTTTTGACTTTTTCACCTTCCAGCTCGCAAACGTTCATTATCAAACGGTTTACCAACTGAACGTTGGACATTTCAAGTGAGAATATTGCCACCGGTTGGTTGTAGTCAACACCCATGTTTTTGGCCATCGAAAGCACGAAGGCTGTTTTACCCATGGCGGGGCGGGCAGCTATAATAATAAGGTCGGACTTTTGCCAACCCGAAGTAATTTTATCCAGACTATGAAATCCGGTAGCAACACCGCTGGCACCCTGCTTGTTGGCGGCCAACTGCATACGATGAATGGCTTCGTCGATAATCGGATTAATCTGCGTTACATCTTTCTTTAAGTTGCGTTGTGAAACCTCAAATAGCATTCCTTCAGCCTCCTGCATCAAATCGTCCACATCCGATTTGTCATCAAATGCCTTGGTCTGAATTTCGGTTGAAATGCGAATTAGCTCCCTTGCCAGGTATTTTTGAACAATAATTCGGGCGTGGTATTCCAAGTGGGCTGCCGACGAAACCTTGGCAGTCAGCAATGTAATATAATACGGTCCGCCTACATCGTCAATCGTTCCGCTTTTGCGCAATTGCTCGGTGACGGTGTGCATATCCACCGGCTCCTGATGCATGGCCAGTGTCATAATGGCTTCAAAAATCTTTTGATGCGTAACTTTGTAGAAACAATCCGGTTTCAGAATTTCCGAAATGAGCGAATACGCATCCTTTTCAATCATAATCGCGCCCAACACGGCTTCTTCGAGTTCGGTGGCCTGAGGCGGTAATTTGCCAAATTCATTGGCGGGAATAGGAGCAGGTGTTGCCGGTTTGCGTGAATAGTTGCGTTTTTCAGCCATAGTAAATCAATTAATAATTCGCAATTGATAATTGAAAATTGCGGGATTCAAAAGTACAAAACTATTTTCAAATTTTCATATTAATTTTTTCAACAAATTGTTGATAACTTTCTCCGAAATGAATGCATACAAGAATTGAAATTGTTCTCAAAAACAAAAAAAAACATTACTTTTGATTTTTATTTAAATACGATCAGCCGATGGTTTTATTTCCCAATGCAAAAATAAATCTTGGACTCAATATCGTTGAAAAACGTCCGGATGGTTATCATAATATCGAGACGGTGTTCTACCCAATTGGATTGTGCGACGTGCTTGAAATTGAGCCATCAGATACTTGTACGGATTATAGCTTTTCTTCTTCCGGCATTCCCATTGATGGTGATCCTGAAGATAATTTAATCGTCAAAGCCTACCATTTATTACGATCGGGTTACCAGTTTCCTGCCATTGATATATCGTTATTAAAACAAATACCTTTTGGAGCAGGACTGGGCGGTGGATCTTCCGATGCTGCATTTACGCTGAAAGCTATTAATGAGCTGTTTAAATTGAAAATAACGCCTAGCCGACTTGAAAAAATAGCCGCCAAACTGGGTGCTGATTGCCCGGTATTTATTCGCAATAAGCCGGTATTCGCAACTGGAATCGGCAATATGTTCACTCCCATTAAATTATCACTGAAAGGTTATTTTCTGGTATTGGTAAAACCTGATATTCATGTGTCAACCCCCGAAGCATATTCACTTGTTGTGCCTCAGAAACCAGAATTTTCCTTGTTGGAACTAATCACTCAACCGATTCAGAATTGGAAAGACTTGATTAAGAATGATTTTGAAAAATCGGTTTTTGCACGCCATCCTTCCATCGAACAAATTAAAAATGATTTATACGAAATGGGTGCGGTTTATGCATCTATGTCCGGTTCAGGTTCTTCGGTTTATGGAATTTTTGAAGAAATTCCGGCTCAAAATGATTTATTTAAAAATTATTTTGTAAGTGGAGGAATACTGGAGTAACTTCTATATAATTCCGAGCTTAATTTATTGAGAATAAATAGTTTTTGAGTTCTCAGTAAAACAAATTATTTCACAATTTAACGGTCTGTATTTTTTTGCAAAAACACTTGTCAGATTCAACAAAAAGCAGTACTTTAGTGCGATTTTTTAGATAGAAACAAAATTAAAAATAGATGATTGATCAAGACAGGATTAT
>Ga0302215_10000528_pt1 | contig 28184 bp, 11 predicted proteins | sample II_Fen_N3_1_FD_194580 | JGI IMG/M metagenome (GOLD analysis project Ga0302215, IMG submission 194580) | Peat permafrost microbial communities from Stordalen Mire near Abisko, Sweden - II_Fen_N3_1 | ecosystem: Environmental > Terrestrial > Soil > Wetlands > Permafrost | place: Sweden: Abisko... | reverse complement strand
GCAAAATGGATTTATCGCAAGCTGAAGCAGTAGCTGATTTGATTGCCTCGACTTCGGCAGCATCTCACCGCATGGCTATGAACCAAATGCGGGGTGGATTCTCGACTGAACTAATGAAACTGCGCACGCAATTGCTCAACTTTGTATCGTTAGTGGAACTGGAACTGGATTTCAACGAAGAAGATGTGGAATTTGCCGACCGCAATCAATTGAAAACACTGGCCACTGATATTGAGCAAGTAATTGATAAGCTTTCGGATAGTTTTAAAGTTGGTAATGCGTTGAAAAACGGAATACCGGTAGCATTGGTTGGCGAAACAAACGTGGGAAAATCAACTTTGCTGAACGTATTGCTCAACGAAGAAAAAGCCATCGTATCGGACATTCACGGCACTACGCGCGACGTGATAGAAGACTCGGTAATCATCAATGGCGTCACCTTCCGGTTTATCGACACAGCTGGTATACGCGATACGAAAGATAAGATTGAAAGTATGGGCATTGAACGTACTTATCAGAAAATAGAACAAGCATCGATAGTGCTTTGGATACTGGATTGTACGCAAGTGACAGAACATATCGAATGGCTTACCGAGCGAATTGCGAAACGTTCGGCAGGTAAAAAAGTAATATTGGTATTCAACAAAATAGACAAAATTGCCGAAGAGGAACGTGATGTGCTCAATCTACTTTTTGAGCAATTTGAAGGCGAACGAATTTATATTTCTGCCCGCGAACGTATCAATACCGAAGGACTTAAAAAAGCATTGATCCAAGCGGCTCAACTGCCCGAGATAACTTCCGCCGATGTGGTGGTGAGCAACATCCGCCATTACGAAGCTTTACAAAATGCTCATTCGGCAATTTGCCGTGTGATTGACGGAATAGAGATAGGAATTTCAGGCGATTTCTTGTCGCAAGACATCCGCGAGTGTATGCATTTCCTAGGCGAGATCACAGGTCAGATATCGAACGACGAGATATTGGGGAATATATTTGGGAAGTTTTGTATCGGGAAATAATTAACCATTAACAGCAATTATTTTTGATCAAAATAATTATTAAAGCCTTGTTTTACAAGGCTTTTTTCATGTCATCAAATAATTATATTTAATCAAAATAAGTTGATATTACTTTCTATTTTTTACCTTTGTTGTACCTCAAAAATGTAAAAGCTGAAAATATTCGAATTAATGCACACGTTTACACAACAGTACACTACCCACATATAAAAACTACCCTGAAAAATATAAAGACAGTATCATAAACGAAGCATTTGCTGTAGAATTATTCGATTTAATTGAGTCTACCGCGCCTGACTATTGGATTTACGGTCATACACATGGTAATACGACTGACTTTGAAATAGGGAAAACTCAATTGCTCACCAATCAATTAGGATATGTGAAGTATGGAGAGGAATTAGGTTTTAGCACTGACAGAAAATTTATTTTGTGATACCCAATCTTGAACTATTGATTGATAAAGTTCTTGATGTCACTCCAAGAAAAGATTATTACAACCAAATAGAAGATTTTAAAATTTCGACACAAGACGTCAACGTTATATTGTTTTAATAAATTCAAACAGAGCTCTAATAAAGCAATCATTTTTCGAGAAGTTCCAGTATGCTGTGATTGTATCTTTCCTCGAATATTTCAAGTATGTTTTTTGTGTGATTTGACACTCATATTTAATTTATAGTTTAAAAGTATTCTAAATTTTTAATTCGATATCTTTTATTTCATTTTTATTAAAAATTTTAATTTCGTCTGCTCAAAATCCCCCCTTTTACCCTCTTTTTTCATCCCAAAAATAGCTTGTCCAATTATTTTCACTCTGTCCAGTCTTAACCATTTGTATGTTAACATAATACATTTTTTACATGTCCAATTTATTTTAATATTTTCTTTGTTGGTTTAAAATATCATTATTATTTTTACAGTGCAAAATTATTGAATTCACAGGGATAAGACAATATTTGTATTTATTTGTAATCATTTCCTTCCCACATTTTAAGTTGGCGAAGCAAATGGTTAATTTGCAATATTAGAAATAACATTCAACTTAAAACAATATCTGCGTATGAAACATGTGTACACAACAAAACACCTCTATTTCCTTTTCTCATTCTTAGTTCTTCTCTCCACTACTCTGCAAACCCAAAAAGTAGCTTACGACTATGACATGGCAGGTAACCGCATTTCTCGTAAAGTAGTCAATCTCGACAATCCTAATTACGCAAAAAACAGACTGAAACTCACACATATGTTGAAGTCCAGTTGGCTGAACGTATGATTATGGCATACTCCAATCTCACAAAAAAGTTCCCGCCTGTTGAGATGCTGGGAGGAGAAGTAAACGATAAATGAGTCCATCCTTATTTAGTTCACAAGGTGTGCATTTAAAATGTATAAAGGAACAACTGTTGTACCTATAAATATATCCGGCTCCCCTTTCTGTTATTATATTCTTAGTGTGTAAGACAGAGATAGAAAGACTGAATTAAAAATAATCAACCAATTATATTATAGCAATTCGTTAATCGTAAGCTGTGTCTTGTATTCTGTTTATTGTGTGACATTAGACATATCTTAATCACTGACGAGTAAGAGAAAACAACCTAACAACATTGAAAGCCAATCAGTTTTGAGAAAGGATATAATATAAAAATATACTCCTTCATAATAAATTTGTATAAAATCAAACCCATATAAAATTAAAAATATGAAAAAACTTTTACTAATTATTTTAGCTACATTAAGTATAAATGCAATTGCACAAACAAACATAGATCTGTCTGTGAATGACAAGCAGGTTCCAAAAGGACAGGCAATTTCTATCAGCCGAAATGGGAATGTTGGTATTGGCATTGAATATCCTGATTACAAACTAGACGTTAACGGAGATGCCCGCTTGAGTGGCAGTCTGCTACTTGGCAACTGGCAATTAAATAATAACTTATGGCCTGGATCAGGAGGGTTTACATTCAAGGGAGGCGATGTCACTTTCGGTATTAATTCCGTGGCAGGTCAGGCGTCTCTATTAATTGATGGTGCATTTATTCAATCTGAGGCAGGAAAAACCAATACATACGCGGGAATAAGCTCGTTTAACAACTCGGTAAATTTCCCGGGAACAGGCATTTGGAATACCTCCGGCAATGTAGGTATCGGCACTCAAACCCCCACTCATAAACTCGATGTTAACGGGGATGCTCAGATTAGTGGCAATCTACTACTTGGTAACTGGCAGTTAAATAATAGTTCCTGGCCAGGAACCGGTGGATTTACTTATAAGGGAGGCGACATCACCTTTGGACTCCATTCTACTACAGGTCAGGCTTCTCTACAAATTAACGGAGCATTTATTCAATCAGAAACCGGAAAAACGAATACCTATGCGGGAGCAAGTACCTTCAATAACACCGTAAGTTTTCCGGGAGCTGGCATTTGGAATACTTCCGGCAATGTAGGTATCGGCACCAGGAATCCTCAATCTCCATTACATATAAAAGCATCAACAGAATATGGCTCAATTAGAGTTTCGCCTAGTAGTGATAATGCCCAATCAAGTATCGGATTTTTTGCTGATACCAATGGAACGGCAAACAGTTCTGCCTGGATTATGGGAAATTCTGTTTGGGGAAATACAGGCATGTTTATTATCGGAAATCAAACCGCAGGTGGACCTGTAATTGCGGCTCAAAGTAATGGCAATGTTGGTATCGGTGTTATTAAACCTACAGCTGTGTTGCATATTAAGGCTGGTACATCTGGCACTGCTCCACTGAAGTTATCAGTTGGAACTAACCTTACAACTCCCGAAGCCGGTGCAATGGAATATGACGGTTCGCATCTCTACTTCACCTCTACTAATGGTGGTAAACGGTCACAACTCGACCAACAAAATAATTTATTGACTAGCAGCCAGGTTGCAAATGCATTAGGATATACACCTCTTGCCGGCAACCAGAGTATCACCGTATCAGGCGATGCTACTGGAAGTGGAGCTACTGCCATTGCCCTGACTCTTGCCAACAGCGGGGCTACACCCGGGACGTATAATAACGTTACCGTTGATACGAAAGGTAGAGTGGTATCTGGCAATAATGCAAGCTATCTGACAATAAACAACGGTAATATAGAAGTGGCTCAAACAGCCAAAGTGGGGACTCTAAATTGCGTTGGGGATGCAAAAATTGGTGGAGCATTAAATCTTACCGGAGATATTGAAGTTGGAGAGAAAGTTAGTGCCAAAGAAGTAACAACAAATATTCTTAACGTTACAGGAGATGCCTTTGCAAATAAATACATAGTGCTTAAAGGAACCTCTAATCAGTTTTTGAAAGCCGATGGTAGTTTAGATAATAGCCAGTATTTAACTGGAATTAATAGTGCTATGGTTGCTTCTGCACTTGGATATACACCTCTAGCAGGCAATCAAACTGTTACCGTATCAGGCGATGCTACCGGAAGTGGAGCTACTGCCATTGCACTGACTCTTGCCAACAGCGGAGCTACGCCCGGAACGTATAATAACGTTACCGTTGATACGAAAGGTAGAGTGGTAGCTGGCAATAATGCAAGCTATCTAACAATAAACGACGGCAATATAGAAGTGGCTCAAACAGCCAAAGTGGGAACTCTAAATTGCGTTGGGGATGCGAAAATTGGTGGAGCATTAAATCTTACCGGAGATATTGAAGTTGGAGAGAAAGTTAATGCCAAAGAAGTATCAACAAATATTCTTAATGTTACAGGAAATGCCTTTGCAAATAAATACATAGTGCTTAAAGGAACCTCTAATCAGTTTTTGAAAGCTGATGGTAGCTTGGATAATAGTCAGTATTTAACTGGAATTAATAGTACTCTGGTTGCTTCTGCACTTGGATATACACCTCTAGCAGGCAATCAAACTGTTACCGTATCAGGCGATGCTACCGGAAGTGGAACTACAGCCATTTCGCTGAATCTTGCCAATAGTGGAGTTGCTGCCGGAACATATAACAACGTCACTGTAGATACAAAAGGTAGAGTGCTAACAGGGAGTAATACAAACTATCTGACTGGTATAACAACCGAACAAGTACAAGGTGCACTTGGATATTCGCCTCTTGCCGGCAACCAGACTGTCACCGTATCGGGTGATGCTACCGGAAGTGGAGCTACAGCCATTTCGCTGACTCTTGCCAATAGTGGAGTTGCTGCCGGAACATATAACAACGTCACTGTAGATACAAAAGGTAGAGTGCTAACAGGAAGCAATACAAACTATCTGACCGGTATAACACCCGAACAAGTACAAGGTGCACTTGGATATACACCTTATAATTCCACTAATCCCAGTGGATATATCACATTGTCGAATTTATCAGGTTATTTACCTACCACTGGTGGAACTATTACGGGTTCATTCTTAGTACAAGGCAACGTCGGTATTGGTACTGCCAATCCCGATCAAAGACTCACTGTCAAAGGGAAAATTCATGCAGAAGAAGTAATTATTGATCTTGCTGTTCCTGCCGATTACGTATTTAAACCAGATTATAAACTGATGCCATTAAGACTGGTTGAACAATTTGTGAAAACGAACAGTCATTTGCCCGAAATCCCTTCTGCCAGTGAAATCACTAAAAATGGTCTGAGCATGGGTGAAATGCAAAACAAACTCTTGCAGAAAGTTGAAGAATTAACATTGTATTTGATAGAACAACAAAAGCATATTGATGTCCAAAATGAAGAAATAAAACAATTGAAGAAAATAGTTTATAACAAATAAAATAACTATCAATATCAGTAAAAATTGATTATTTATGAATTTATCAAATCTTCAAGTTAATGTTCAGCAAGTACTGTTGAAAACTTAATATGAAGGGACTAATTAAACGCCAATAAATAAAAGTAATTTTTAAATAATGTACTTGCTGATTTATTACATAATTAAATATTAGTATCACTACTTCAAGTTGAATAATTCATAAAAGCGAATAAACATCTACCTCAAATGACTGGTAGTAGTTAAGAATGTTCTTAGCATGGCAAAAATACAGGGCAACTATTTATTAAAATGAAAGAACTGACCTTTATATTGAATTAGAAATGGAAATTAAATGATTAAAATGAATTTGTGAAATAAATAAAACTTAATTTTATATGCCTTGCTCTTATCCTCTTTAATTAAGAATGTATAGGAGATGATGCATAAATACTAAATAACTATGACGAACAACTATAAATATTATATTTTGTCGACATTGCTTAGTTTATGGGCAACCATAGGCCGGACACAAACACCTCAGCCTCACTTTATACTTGATACCAACGAATCAGGTACAACAAAAAGCTATATTGCGCGAGATTACATAATTCTGAAGCCCAATTTCAGATATACTGCAAGTGAAAATCAAAGTTTCAAGGCACGAATCGATAAAACGATTAACATCACACTGCCAGATGGAACACTGTTGCAACCGGATGGTACTCATATCAAACCTGACGGAACAATAATAAAACTTGATGGAACGCAACTAAAGCCTAATGGAACAATAATAAAGCCTGACGGGACGGTTTATAAAACAGATGGGACAATAATCAATCCAGATGGGACATTATTAGATATAAGTCTAATTATCCCGAAGGTGTGGTTTAAAACCATGCCAGTAACGGATGATATAAACGGCAGGTATAGATGGAAAGATTTCTCGCCCAATAATATACCTTTAGTTAAGTATTCTATAAACGGAATATCATCAGAATATACGGTAGGAAGAGATTCGATAATGAATTATAATTTTAATCCTGCCATCGATTTATCAGCCGGTAACATTAGCAAAGAAATTGTTATTAAACAAAGCAATTTAACACACACTACTATTATTGGAGTCTGGGGTACAAAAAAAGAAGTAAGCAACTCTAACAATTTTATTTTTGCATTAAATGGGCGGCGAGACGAGAGCATTGTGTTTACTAAGACTAATGTTTATTCGAGTGTAGAAAGTGGAAAAGAGACATTAGAATATGGAAACGATCAGGCAAAGAACCTACTATACCAACCTAATAGCAATATGTCGACGAATAAAGCACGCGAAAGCTCATTACGTATCGTAAGCTACTGTAAATCTAATATGACTAATACATCTATATGGGGGGAACAGCAGAAAGCTTCTATCTCTTTAGGTAGTTCATTTCAAAATTCAAACATAAATAATACGTCCAATTTTAGTTCGAGTTTGAAGGAGTTTGAAGGATTTAAAGGTTATACTCCAGAACTACTAGTTTTTGAAAAAATTCTATCGCCTGTTGAACGTGATATATTCGAGAGCTATTTAGCTATCAAATACGGTGTGAGTTTGGATAAATCGTATCTCTCTGGTTTAGGAAGAGTAATCTGGGACTATAGTTCAAATGCAATATACAACAATCGTATTACAGGTTACGGGCGAGAAGATCTGATAGGTTTGAACCAGAAAATGGCCACTACTTCCTATCAGGAGGGACCCTATTACAGTGACTCCTGCGATTCATATCAGACTAACAATATAAATGGTTTATCGTCGCAAAATCGATTATTGGTTATGGGTTGCCAAAAGGATAGTCCAATAAGTAATGGTGAATATGTTTTGTTTGGCGATGATAATAACCCGATTAGTGCAACCAATACTTCATTAGCAGGATTTGTCACTATGCAACGAAAGTGGCTTGTCAATACTAACAGAACGTCTAAAAATCAGATTGAGTTATCATATTTTGACTCCCTAGCAACAGGATTTACTGATCACCTAAATGAAACTTATCTTATTGTTGACCGTACGGGAAGTGGAGTCTTTAATTCATCACCCGATGTATACCACATCGATTCGTTAGATACTAATCGTTCTAAAATCATTTTCAAAAATGTGGTTTGGAATGCAGACCGGAAGAATGTATTTACATTTGGATATAAGGTGCCAAACAGGGTAGCGAAGAACGGTAAACAAGAATCTACATCATTGGACACTTTGGATTCAATGAGTGATTTGCGCATATACTACACTGACCCTCTTGACATGTCTTCTGTAACCGTAAAGCTTCAGACTTCCAAACCAACCACCTCGGTTATTCAGGTTTTCGATATGTCGGGACGAAACATTTTTAGACAAAATTTACCAGAAAGCAGCAACGTGCAATTTACTAACATAAAATTTCCAAGATCTGGAATATATCTGATTAGTGTAGTTAATAACGAAATTAGATACACACAAAAAGTGACTTCTAAAATAGACTAAAAGCCTTTGAGTCGTCAAGGACGACTCAATCAACCTCCATTTTTGGGGTTTAGATATTTGTTTCACACAATTATGAATTATAAATTATGAATTAATTTAAAGTATGATACACGATAATAAAAAACGAATTAGAATAACGCTCTTTTCCATCTTAGGTATTCTCGTATTGCTTTTTCTTACGCAAAGACATCCAATGCAAGCAAATTCCAACACAACTTTGGTTACGAAAGCTGACGCTAAAATTGAATCCAAGCGGCATATTATGCTGAATAATAATGCTTCCGCAAATGTTACTAGCGCGGCAACTCTAAATCGGCTAAAATATAAAAAAACTGTTATACCTGTAGTTCAACAATCAAGCCATTCCACCCAACTAACTGCCTACCTTGCAAGCGAACATGCAGGTATTATCGGAGTATACGACGGAAAACAATTGGATAATCCTGCTGATAATATTTTTACGGTTAAGCTTGACTATCTTCCCACTTTAAATGACAAGGTATGGCTAAACTATAGTTTGACAGGACTTGACGATAACAGTAATGTGGCTTGTAGTGTGAATGACCGTCAGTCTTTTGGTGGTTATCTTGTAAAAAAGAATGCCGAAACCAAAAGACAACGAGTCCAAATTAATACCGCATGGTTACAGAAAGGGGAAAATCGTATCCAATTTGGATTGCCCGAAAATGTTGATTATGGATATAAGATAAGCGATTTGGCTATTGAGGTAGAACGTGGAACAAATGAATCACCACTGGCAGTAAATGCAGGATATTCACTGTACAATAGTAAAGCCTATATTCATGGATTTATACAGGAACTATCGAGTAATACAGCCACAGTCACAATTGATGGTAAAGCTGTTTCTGTTCGTGATGGTGAGTTCGAAACAATTATTATGGCGAATGACAAACTTGAAACTGAGATTCAAGCACAAATAAAAGGCAAATTATATTCAAAAACAATTCGTTTCAAGCGGAATACTGAACCAGATAAAGAGTTTGCTCTACAATCAAGCATTCCAACAACCGCCAAAACGTTTATAAAAGGATATGCAAACACTTTGCAAACAACAGAGGCACAACTAAAAGTTAGTGATAAAGCCTTGCTGGCAACCCAAAGGATGTCATTAACTACTCTACGTAATATGGATTTACCAGCACTGGATATGGGGATGACCAACGTAACACAACAAAGCAAGGGATTTCGCTTTTTGCCTCATGGTGAACATTTTACCAACGGGGCTACTGTAGCATTGAAGTACGACCGCAGCAAGATACCTGATGGATATACTGAAAATGATATAAAAACGTTTTACTTCGATACCAATTCCAAACATTGGGTTGCATTGGAGAGAGACACGATAGATAAAGCCTTGTGTATGGTAGTCTCAAAAACGACTCACTTTACCGATATGATTAATGGGGTTATTAAAGCCCCAGAATCACCAGAGACGCAGGGCTTTGCCCCTACAATGATGAACAATATCAAGGCCGCAGATCCAACAGCAAAAATTGAACTTATAGCTCCACCAACTGCCAACAGTCAGGGATCAGCTAACCTGAGTTATCAGCTGGAACTTCCCCCCGCGCGAAACGGTATAAGCCCTCAACTGGCCATACAATACAACAGTGACGGTGGTAGCGGATGGCTTGGTGAAGGATGGGATTTAAATATACCGAGTATTACTGTGGACACAAAATTTGGAGTACCCGTATTTGACAAAGATTCATTTGAAACAGAGACATATAGTTTAAACGGAATACAGTTAGCAAGATCTTATATCCCTTTAGATGTGAATAACAATGAACAGGATGTGTCTGGAACTATGTTTCTACCAGACAGAGGAGTAGTATATCTGAGAAATAAACCAATATATGATGCAAATGGCAAATTAAAAGATAAGAATGAACAATATCAATTCTATCCGCGAATAGAAACTAATTTTCCATTAATCATCAGGTATGGGACTGAAATAGATAAATATAGATGGCTAGTTAATGACAAAAGTGGAGTAAAATATTACTATGGATATAATGGTGCTACATTGGATGACGGACACTCTAAAATTGGAGAATGGAAGTTGCAGAGTATGGTTGATATTCATGGTGACTCGGTAGCCTATTCTTATAACAAAACGGATGAATCAGGATATGGAACTTTGAGACCTAAAGCTATTTATCTGTCAGAAATAGAAGTTTTCAACAAAGATATTGCTGGTTACAAAAAACACACTGAGATCCATTTTATTTGCAATAAAAGTAAAACTAAACTAGTAAACAATGCTAGATATGGTTTCCTCGTATCGAACCAAAAATTATTGGAAAAAATTGAAGTTTGGTATGCAAATGCAAATGATGTAATGGAAAAAGTACGTTCATACGCTTTCACCTACTCACAAGGTAAACTCCTTACTGATTTATTAGGTTCCGTATCGCAACTCGACAGCACTGATAAAGTTATTATTGGCACACATAAATTCAACTATTATGATGATGTTGTTGAAAGTGGAGATAATTATGTTTCTTCTAATGCGTCAACAGTTTCCTATAGCAACTTAAATAGTTCTTATGGTAATTGTGTTGCATCTTCTATAACGGCGGCTCTAAGTGGCGGTCAAGCAGCATTCAATATTAATAAATATGGGCTTTTAAATAATTCTATTTCAAATAGTGTTGGAGGAGCTCTTTATTTAGGGATTGGTCTTGGAATCAATGTTGCGAGTAAAGTAGCAACAATTGGTGTGAATAAGTCTTTCAATACTACAACAACTAAAGGAAAGTCAATGCTTATTGATATCAATGGTGATGGGATACTTGATAATGTATTTGAACAAAACAACAGATTATACTTTAACAAAGGATTATCTTCTAGCGGTTTTGACTCTCGTGCCAGAGCCTTAGTAAATGCACCTAATTATTTTTCAAAGTCAGTAACTGAAAATGTCGCAATCGGTGTTTGGGGAGACGCAGGAGTAATATCCGGTAGACTAGACAAAGACCTAATGAATAAAACAACAACTTCAACATATATTTCGGATGTTAATGGTGATGGTCTTCCAGATATTATTAGTGATGAAAATGTATACTTTAACTACTTAACTTATGATTCAGATGGTACCGCTATTCCAAATTTCAGCAGAAATAGTAATTTGACCACCTCCCCGATGACCAATAAAACTGTTTACAATACGACACCTTCTGCGGCTGGTGTTATGCGTTACGATAAAACTGCAGATGATGAAATAAAGGCAGGCGCATCACCTTTACAAGATATTGTCAGAGTATGGGAAGCACCGTATTCCGGAAATATAAATGTTTCGGGTGGAATTAAACTATTACCTCCTTCAGGGGTGTATGATACTTTAGCATATCAATATGCAGATGGAGTAAGAGTTGCAATTCAACATGAAAAGACTGAACTATGGTTCAATAAAATATCAAAAGGGAATACTGATAAAATAGTAACAACTAATTTAAACTTGACTGTCAAAGCGGGTGATCGATTATTTTTTCGTGTTCAATCTGGGGATAGTTTATTAAGTAATGGGGAGTTTGATAAGGTAGCATGGAATCCAAAAATTTCGTATAAAGATTCAGTTTTTATATCGGATTGGGGTCCTAAATGGCCTGTATACGGTAGTGACAACAAAACTGTTTTAAATGGTAAATATTTGAGTTTAGATAATGGAGGGTTTATTCATACATGGGGACCAAACTATCCGTTATACGATAACAATAACAACATAGTTAATGGCTACTACCCGAAAGATGCTAGTGGATATAATACTTATAATTTCACAGCATCTGAAGGGAATCTTGTCAATAAAACAGGTTTTAATATTATAAATCAAATAATATCTCCTGCTAAAATCGAAGGTACATTTACAAAACCGATAACTGGATACCCTGTAACGTTATCAGTTTATGCTTCGAATCACGAATCTAACATTCAGGACAATTCTGATCCCAATTTACCTCCGATATGCTATACTGACTATAATTATATCAACGTAGGATCAATAACTTTTGATGCTAATAAAAAGTGCACCGATGAGTCTTTTAACATGTCATCAGACTCCAAATATCGTTATTATTGGTTTAAGCTATCATCAACCGGATCTGTAAAATGGGACAGTATTAAATGCTATCCGAAAATTCACTATCAGTTTTTAAAAGATGATATAGCAACTAATGACACTGTTAATGCTGGCGTAAAATACGAAACAAAAACAACAACGGATAAGTTAAATAATTCAACGTATACATTAAAAAACAATTTTACTTCCAATCCAAATAAGCCAGCATTTTTAGTAGTGCCAGGTATTGGTGGCAAAGACTACAAATTCAAATTAGTATTGTTTCGGAAAAATGCTCAGGGAATAATAGAGTTTAATAACAATATTAATTTAACGTGTGTCGATGGAAACGCGGTAGTGTATGTAAGAAGATCTATAAATAATTCCACTTCTACTTTCACTAGTCCATACACTAATTGGAGTAGTAATATAAGCTCAAATACTCAAAATTTAGGTTATGATGGTCAAAGTCCAATAATAAATGTTGAAAGTAGTGAGATTTATTTGAACAATGATTATTATCCGGGTTGGAACTATACCTATCAGGTATATGCCGACAATGGGAATACTTATCTTATCGACTCAAAAGTTTATATTAAAGATAGATATGAACCAATTGAAGATTTTAAATTTGGCCCCATGTGGCGAGGTTGGGGCCAATTCGAGTATAATGCTGATAATGGTAGATATGCCCGACCTATAGTGGTTGACAGCATAATGCCAGACATTAATAAAAATGACACAGCTCGATTGTTCTTTAAAAACATGTACAACATTCCTCTTGCTCCGGATTTTAGAACAAAACACTTCTGGCAAGGTTTTAGTGACAACATATGCATTTTGGGCGATACAATGTGTGCAGGAAGAATCAATCAAAGCGAAACAGTTAATTTAAAAGCTTTTTTTAACCCGAATGGAAGATACCGAAGCAAAGCTGCTTTTGACCAGAATGAGATCTATTACATTAATGCCCCGAATATTATCAACAAACAGCAGAATCAATCAGGCTCATTATCTTTAAGCCTGATACCTGCCAGCATCTCACAGAATTTAGGAGTGAGTTTTACTTCCGGAAAAGGCACTTATGAGAAGATATTAGATTACATCGATATGAATGGCGATGGTTTCCCTGATTATTTTAAAGAAGGGAAGATATTATATTCGAATTCAAGAGGCTCAGTTTCTTCTAAAACTAAACCTTGCTATAGCGAGATTGAAAATGGTAAAACATCAACATTTGGTGTCGGTATTAGTGGAGGTTTAACCGTACAGAATTCACCTACATCAAGTGCTACTGCCAAATCCAACGAGCTTGCCGGATCATGTGGTTTATCTGTAAGTTTTTCAAAAAACACCAATGAATTAAATGTATCTTATGTGGACATAAATGGTGATGGTTTACCTGACAAGATATATCATCAAGACAATAAAGTAGCAATAAATCTTGGCTATACATTCTCAGACCCTGTTGATCTTACAGTATATAAAAATGACATGACCACTTTAAGTGCCAATGCTGGACTGGGGATTGGAATTAATATTGATAATGGAAGTATTCAAGCAGGATTTGGAATTGGTGCCGCAGTCTCATCAACCAACAAAAAATTATTAGATATTAATGGCGATGGATTATTGGATATTGTTTCTACTGATTTAATTGAAGATAAAACAGATTTAAATTTAATGTCATTACTTCTTCGTCCAATATCTGTTTATTTAAATACAGGTAATGGCTTCAGTAAATTGAATACCACGTACTTCAATAATTTAAAATTAGAGAATACTCTTGCAACCAGTTATAGCGCTAATGCAGCAGCGACTTTCGGGTTCACATTGTTATTCTTGAAATTTGTATGTAATCCAACCGGGAATTTAAGTACTACTAATTCCAGGATATTAGATGATATAAGAGATTTTGATGGTGATGGTTTCCCTGATTTCCTAAGTACTGATTTAGCCAACTCAAAATTGAATATACAATATTCGACTATAAAACGGACGAACAAACTCAAAACGATTGAAAATCCTCTTGGCGGAAAATCAACACTTGATTACGAGCGAAGTGTCAGAACTTCCGACCACCCTGGTGGTAAATGGGTAATGAAATCTGTCGTTACAACGGATGGTATTGATGATGACGGGGATAATATCAGAACGGAGTTTGAATACGCGGATGGTAAGTACAACCGTCGTGAGAGACAATTTGATGGTTTTGGTACAGTAACTACCATAAATATGGATAACGAAACTCCTTATCGTAAAACAATACAAACATTCGACACTCGAAATTGCTATGTGAAAGGAAATTTATTATCAACTGTATTAACTGACGGACAAGGTAAAAAATACCTTGAAACACAAAATACATATTATAATTACAATGTTTTTGTCAGAAGACAATTTAAGTACAATGCCCAAGAAGATAAAAATGATGTTTACGATTGTTATTGGTATGATAACAAAGATGATATCAGTCTGTTAACTGACAATATGGTTGTGTATTCTCCTTTGAAGTATACTACTACGATAAAATACGAGACAAATAACAGTTCTGGTTTATCTAATCAGTCTTTTTACACTTACTGGACTGACAAGAAGGATTATACAAACTATATGGGAGATTTAAAATCATACCGGTATAGCGATAAAGGATCATTGACGTTAAGTGATACAACTCAATACAATTATAAAACAACGATTGCATATAAGTCCGAAATGACTACAAAATCTTTTGTTGCAGGTCTACCTACCGATGTTACAGTTAATGATAATAATGGAAAAACATTCCGACATTATCGGGCATATTATAAAGATAGGAGCTTCCCTACTCATTTAACTAATCTTACACATTATCTTTCTGCGCATGATTCATTATCTACGCGATATGATTACGATAAGTGGGGAAATGTAGCTCATGAAATATTACCATCGAAAATGTCATACACTTATACCTACGACAACAGGTACAATATGTATATTACGCAGGTAAAAGACACTTTGGGGTATGTTAGCAAAATGGAAGATTATGACTATCGGTACGGAATTCCAAGAAAAACTACAGATATCAATGGGAACGTTATGACCACCGAGATAGATAATCTTGGGCGTGTAACAAAAATAAAAGGACCGAACGAAAGTGATTATACATTGAAGTTTGAGTACTATCCTTTATCAAAAGATGCGCAAGGAAAAAATAGCCCTTATGCCATCACCAAGCATTATGATCCGGAAAATCCTACAAATGATCTCGAAACCTATACATTTGTTGATGGATTCGGACGCGCCATACAAGTAAAGAAAGATGGTGTAATTGATGGTCAGGAAAAAATGATAGTGAGTGGGAGAGCCAAATACGATGCATTCGGACGGGTGATAGAAACTTTTTATCCGATAGTGGAAGGTACAGACAAAAAAGCAAGCTTTAATCCGGCATTTGATGGTACTACACCTACCAAAACCACTTACGATATTTTGGATAGAGCAATCAAAACCGTTTTGCCCGATGGGAATACAACCCAAATGAGTTTTAGTATTGAAGGTGGCAATCTTAAAACCACCATAACCGATGCTTTAAATCACTCGCAAGAGACTTATACTAATGGTAGCAGTGAAACGGTGAAGACGCAACAGCATCTGGGTAATGAAGCTATCACCACTTTGTTTGAATACGACCCCATTAATCAACTAACAATGGTGACCGATGCTAAAGGTGGTCAAACGAAGTCTGAGTACGATATGGCGGGACGCCTCACACAGGTAACGCACCCTGCATCGGGCGTAACTAAGTTCAAGTACGATGATGCCACAGGTAATCTGATTGAAAAACGAACAGCTAATCTGGATATAACAGGTATGCCAATAAAATACCAATATGATTTTAATCGTTTGAAAGAAATCAATTATCCGAACCATCCCGAAAATGATGTGAAATATGTGTATGGAACCAAAGATGAAGCGGGTGAGCAAAATGCATATCGTGCAGGTCGGCTAAAATACCAGGAAGACGGTAGTGGCGGACAGGAATTCAAATATGGCAAAATGGGCGAGCTAACCGAAGTGCGTCGCACTATGGTGATACCTAATCAAGCCGTAGCTACTTACGTTACAGGTTGGAAGTATGACTGCTGGAACCGTGTTCAAACCATGACCTATCCCGATGGTGAAGTGCTGAACTACGCCTACAATACGGCAGGTTTACTCACCGGAGTTACCGGAACTAAGGGAGGTTATACCTATCCATATGTAAAAAATATTGGGTACGATAAGTTTGAACAACGAGCCACAATGCAATATGGTAACGGAGCCAATGGTGATGGTGCAATAACCACTTATACCTACTACCCGCTCAACCGCCAACTGAGCAACCTGCAAGTATTGGCCAATAATAATACAATTATGAGTAATGCCTATCTATACGATGAGGTAAGCAATGTCAAAACTGTAACCAACACAGGAACATCTGCTAACGGTATAGGTGGTGGCATGGTGCATAATTACTATTATGACGACTTGTATCGTCTGCAATCGGCCAGCGGAACTTTTACCGGTGCTAATGGTAAAACTGCGAGCTACACACTGGGCATGGGGTATGATAACCTACATAATATCACCCGCAAAAATCAAACAATGGAGCAAACGGGGGTACAGTTTGATGGATTACTAAAAGCCGGCTATAATTTATCGTATCAATATGCCGATAATCATCAACAAATTAGTAATATTGCAGACTCAAGTTATCGGTATGCCGATGGTGAAAGTCATGAGCCGATACTAAAAACTCAGCAATACAGCTACGATGCCAACGGAAACATGCTGTGTATAATTACCGGAACAAAAACTACCGATGGTAAGCTGCAGGCAAGCAATAGCCGGAAAATGCTGTGGGATGAAGAAAACCGATTGCTGGCACTTTCCGATAACGGTTTTGTAAGTAACTACTGGTACGATGCCGCAGGCGAGCGCACCGTAAAAACCAGTGGTGACGGCGAAGGCTTATATGTAAATGGGCTACTCAGCGGAGCGCGTACGGGAACTACCAATTTTACAGCATACGTTAGTCCGTATACGGTAGTGGGCAATGGCGGACAAATGAGCAAGCACATTTATATGGGCAGTCAGCGGATTGTATCTAAACTGTGTAACTCAGGTACTATGACCGACCCAACTGCCGAAATTAAAGCAGGAGCCAAAGACTTTACGGCTAAGTATGCCTTGCAGACAGGTAACATCAAAGTTCGTTACGATTCTTTAGGTGTAACCTACCGTGGCAAGGATAATGCAGGAGTAGGTTTTTATACCGCTGCAAACTCTACAGATAAAGAAAATTTGCAGTACTTTTACCACTCCGATTATCTGGGCAGTAGTTCTTTGATAACCGATATTGACGGAAACGTAGCGCAACATATCGAGTACATACCATTTGGTGAAGTGTTTGTAGAAGAGCGAAACAACAGTTGGAAAACTCCCTATAAATTCAACGGCAAGGAACTTGACGAAGAAACCGGACTGTACTATTATGGTGCAAGGTACATGGATCCTAGAACGAGTGTGTGGTTGAGTGTAGATCCGTTGACTGAGAAATACCCCGGGGTTGGAAGCTATATTTATTGTAATAATAATCCAATAAATTTAGTTGATCCTGACGGTAGAGCTTGGGATTCTAATCAATGGAGTCCTGTGAAGTGGTACAGCGTAAATAGGCTCTATATTGGATATTCTCACGAGCATTTCTTTTCAAATGGTTCGTATAAGTCTGCTGTAAATGCAGTAAACTCAATGTATAAAAATTCCTCGCAATTTAAAAGCGCATGGAATGATATTAAATCATCCAAATCTACTTTTTCAATTAATGAAGTTGTTCCATTGAGAGACCAAAATGGAGATATTATTGAAGGGGGATCCCAACTAGGTTCAACCATCAATATAGCTCAAGGTAGAATCAATAAAAATACTATTTTTGAAGAAGTCTTTCATGCTGCGCAAGGCGAATATTACAACACGAATAGTATTGGAATGACTACTTCAAAAGCTATCGCTATTGAAGTAGAAGCCAAAATTGCCGCAGCAGCTTCTGGTATTGACAATGGGTTTGGGACAGCGCTTACTGGAAGTTTAAGTCAGTATGTTGCTGCAATTAAAAATGGGACACCAATAAGTAGCGAGTTAAGGCAAGGAGTTAATTCTCAATTAAAATCATATGCTGAAAAATTAGTAGCTCCTCAAAATGAGAATGGAACAGGAGGGTTAGGATATGAAAAGCTGAAAGATGGATTAAAAGATTTTAACCCAAGCACTGCACTAAAATACTTTGAAAATAATATTAAGAAAGAAAACAAATGAAAGACAAAAAGACGATTTATCAAATATTTTTTTTAATTATATTTTTAATCTTAGTATTTTTAGTTATCCGCAGACACTATATTATCAAAGATCTAAATAGCTATAATACAAAAATTGAAAAACGCGATAGTACAGAGATTGAGAATTATAAGATTCAAGTATATCGAAACTTAGAATTAGGTAATATTATAGCTTATCCAAATAATAATATTTTTGACAGAATACTTTTAGATGAATTTGCATATAAAAAATATGGAGTTTACTTATGCCATACGTTGATTTTAGACGAAGATAAAGAAAAGGTTGCGAAGTCGATAATGGATAGTGTAATCTTCGAGAAATATGGTCAGAATTTCTATATCAAATTACTTCAAGAGTTTGATAAGATTGAGAATACTATACCTCAGAATAAAACAATTGATGGCTATTACTTAACTGTAAAGCAAGATTATGACGACATAGCAATTACAAGAAAGTATATTTTAAATCAATTAAAGGAAAGAAAACTGATACCATTAAACCAGAATCCATTCTATCCAAGAGTTTTGAGGATTAACTTTATTGTAAGTAAAAAAGGACTAATCAAAAATCCGCAAGTTCTTCTTAAATATAATCAAAAGATAGACAGCACTGTAGTTATATTATTGAAAGAACTACCATTTAAATGGACTCCCGGAACTATTGAAGGTAAAATAGTAGAATTTCAGCAGCAAATAGTGTTTGAATTCGGTGTAGATCCATTTTACCGGAAAGTTGATTAAGATGAAACGCTACCACTCGTTAGAAACGAGTGGTAGCGTTGCTTAACGTTTGTGACGTTGAAAAATGAGAAAAGATTTGAAATGGCAAAACATGTTGAATGTTTATTGACAGAAAAAGGCACAATTACCGGTGTCTTTTTCTATGTCAACCCGCAAAAAAAACAGTGGTGATGGCGTATATGTAAATGGGGTACTTAGCGGAGCGCATACCGGTACAACAAACTTTACGGCAGATATCAGCCCGTATTTAGTATTTAGCAGTCAAAAAAAAACAGATTTCAATTACACAAAACAGCATTATGAAAACCACATTCTTTAGTATTTTATTCGTTCTTTTCACAATCGGACTTATTTGCTCCACTATCAACGCGCAAGATAAAGCTGCATATGATATTAAGTGGACAAAAAACCTAAGAGTACCATTGGTTCAGAACTTTGAGATTTTAAAAATAGATTCAACGGCTATCATCTATCAATCAAATAAAATAATTTCATCGGAAGAAGGCAATGGACTGTCCATTTTATTAAAGAACAAATTATATAGACTTGACAAAAAAACGAAAAAACGAAAAAGTCTGAAAATAAAATTATATTATAAGGGTGATCGTCAAGATATTTTAAAAATCGCATTTATTGATAATACGATTCATGTGATTTCTCAGTGGGATAATAAGAAAGCTAAAAAGGTTTCTTACTTTGACCAAACATTAAACTCTGAGACCTTGTTATCCAACAATGATTCCCATATGATTAGTGAATTAGATTACAATTACTACGATGATAGTAAAATATACCTCTATCAACCTAAAGTTGAAATCAATAAAAATACCATTGCACTTTATCAATTCTATTTAGCTCCAGATGGCATGCATTATACAAATGAACTTTTCAATAAAAGTTTTGAATTGAAATCAAAATGTAGTTTTATAAAAAACACAAATGAGCATGTTGCAAATATGCTATTTGACAATGAAGGAAATTTATATGTATTTGAAACCGTAGTTAGCAATCCACATGGGAGCTTAATTAATTTATCGTTAAGTGAAAGAAATTATGTTAGCTGTTATTCGAACACCGGGACAATTATCAATAAGCAAGAGGTTTTTCTCGTTAATAAATCTGTTCGTAAAATTGATATGAATATCAACAAAGAAAATAAATTGGCTTGTGTTGGAATATTTACAAACAAAAATCAAATATCATCATATGGCATTTTTTCGGTTATTTTTTCACCAAACCTGACAAATCAGGGGCTAGTGCATTATTATTCCGTTGACGGTACCTCAAGCTCAATGCTCAGAAAAACAAACAACCTTAATATTAATCAGAATACTGACATTAGTGCGCTAAACATAACAAGCCCTATACATTTTAGAGAAGATGGAGGTTTTGATTTTGTTACTCAAAAATCGTTAGAGAAAACTACTATTATTGGTTCTGTAGGTGTAACAGCCTACACAGGTATGGGTTTTAACAATAGACGTTTGGTTAATAAAAATATCTATGGTGATATTTTAGTTCATAGCTGTAGTTCAGATGGAAGTTTTAATTGGACAAAAACAATTGAGAATAAGCAAGTACTAATTAATACAGATATATTACTTGGAAGTTACTTATTAGGCTATGGAAAAAATGATGAAATGAATGTTATTTATGACACGCACGAAATTACTGAAACATTAGATGGTACTAAAGCTAAAAGTCTTTCCAATAAATCAAGAACCATAATTACGACACTTGATAAACATGGCGAAATGACTAATAAGATATTATTTGATGATTATAAAACAGTAAAATCATTTTTTCCATCTTATTCAAAAAGTTATGATGATGGAAAGTATGTAATAGTTGGATCTAAATCACCATTGGTTAATTCGTATAGAGTTAGTGAGTTAACGCTGAAATAAAATATATGTAATTCTCTTGTTCGGTGTAGTTTACAAACCAGATATAGACTTAAAGTTCGGAACTTGCACTACCCAAAGCAACAGTATGAGATGTATTCACGTTTAGTGTATTTGCTATTGCTAAATAGGTTAACCGGAAAACTCCATCGTCCTTGTGGATATATAAACATCAATTACTTGCACAAAAGTGTGGGTTGGTCGGTGGGATTTCTTTTAATCTCACCTTCTTGTATGCTTAGGACCTACCTGCCGCAGGCAAGTCTGTGATCCGTTCTTGTATTGCTAAAACACATCTAGAAATTTTAAACAATGGGTAACATGGATATATACAGTAATGGAATAAACGTAATATCATAAGTCTAGAAGAAAAAGCTAAAAAACTCCCTGACTATATTATCTGGTTTAATAATTTTACGGTGTAAAAGAATAGAAATCACAAGAGTATAAAATGACACTATTTCAATGATATTGTACACTATTTGTACCTCAACAAATTTATAATACTGGTATAATACAAGTTACATTTTCTGCATTGGGAAGTAAAGCTACGCTCAATAAGGAAAATATGGGGTTCAATAAATAACCATATAAAAGAAAATATAATTATTTTAAAACCTTATTAAACGATGTCAGGAATGAAATTAAATAGATTAATATTATTCTTATTGTTATGTTTAAGTTTTCGTGCATTCTCAATCGTGCATAATGATAAAATTGAATTTATTATTAAAGACAAAACTGTAAAAGATAAATCTTTTATTACTATGCTGATTAAAAATAAAACTTCAATTAATTATTATTTACCAATTATAAATTCTTCTAAAAGTGAAAAGTGGAACTTTATGTTAGATGGAAATCGTACATCATTTTTCTTTCTTCAGAGATATTTCGATGACAAATATGATCATGAAGTACTTTGGCAATCTGGAAATTGTAATGAAGTCGACCTAAAATACAGAAAACTTTTAGACAATTGGAAAAAAAAGGAAAAAGCCATAAGGGCAAAAGATTTTTTACTATTACACTCCGGAGATAGTGCAATTATTAAAGTGTCTGTAAATTTATTGATAAAGATTTCTGATTACTGTGATTGGAAAATATTAAATTCAAACAAAGAAGACAGCCTATGTTTAAGTATAATATACCGAACGAAGAATAATCTGCTTGAGAATGATTTTTTAAACAAAAAAACCATCAAAGAACTTAAAAAAATGGATTATAAATTATATACTGATGAAATTATTTCAAACAAAGTAGCTCTAACTCTACCCCTTACTAAAAAGTTGTTGCACTAAGTTCGCAATAGCTTGCAGTATACCGCAGCTTAGAACCACCATTTTGCTGTCAAATTCAGAATTAAATACCCCAAAACCCATTTCAACACCGAAATGGGTTTTGTCGTTTTACACTCCTCCCGCTCACTCTTACAACATTCTATATTTTTACTGTTGCATCCGAAAAACAGTTAATTGATTATTTTAAAAACAAACAGACAAAAGTTTGTGTAAAAAAAGATAATTACATATATTTACGCCGTTTTAAGTAAAATAGTTGTAATACCATTCACAGCTGTATTATCTAAATTGAGCAAACCTATTTACTAATTGAACTAAAAATGAAATGTATGAAGTTTATTAAACCGATTTATTTGTTTTTGATTGCAACCGCTTTGATTAGTTGCAACGACAATGAAAACTCAGAAATTAAAACTTCCGAGATTAATAGCATCACTCCTTATTCTGCAATAGGAAGTGGAGACATCACATCAATGGGTGCATTTCCAATTCTGGAGAGAGGAATCTGTTGGAGCTCTGAACCAAATCCTACTTACTCAAGGAATCATTCATCTGATAGCATTGGCATAGGTAAATATTCAAGTAAAATACTCAATCTAAATGCAGACTCTACATATTACGCAAGGGCATATTTCATTAATAAAGTTGACACCATTTATGGAAACCAAGTGAAATTCTCAACTCCTAATGCTGTCATTTTCAATAACAACGTCACCTACGGTTCAGTTAAAGATGTGGACGGTAATGAATACAAAACCGTAAAAATAGGAACACAAACATGGATGGCTGAAAATTTGAAAGTTACCCATTTCCAAAATGGCGATGAAATAAAAAATGAAACTGACTTAGCAAAATGGGGATATTTCCAAATTAAAACCAGTGCATACTGTTGGCTTAAAAACGATGCTAAAAACAAGAACATTTACGGTGCCTGTTATAACTGGTATGCTGCATCTGATAGTAGAAATATTGCACCGGCAGGTTGGCATGTGGCCAGTGCAAAAGACTGGGATACATTGAATAAATATTTAAATCCATATAGTAACTTATACAATCATACTGGTAACATGTTGCGAGAATCCACAACTGCTCATTGGAAAAGTATGAATGAGTTTTCGCCGATTACAAACGAACTGGGTTTTACTGCAATACCTTCAGGCCAACTTGCGATCAGTTCTTTTAGCTTTATGGATTATGGCTACCGTGCCTATTATTGGACAAGCGATGGTACTTTGGATGGTTCAAGTTGTGTGTATCTTGATTCTGAATTATTGATTGCTAATCTGCGCCCAAATTGTATCGGCTACAGTATAAGATGCGTAAAAGACTGATGCACCAATATTCCGAAACTGAAAGATAAAGCAACTGACTCGCCAACTTCATATTGGCTAATTATTATCATGAATTTTCTTTGTCGGTTATAAACATTATGTAAACTCCCAATTAATTTCCTCCTGCTTTAACTGGAGGAAAAGAGAAAATAAAAATCAGGCTTTAGCCAAATGACAAATGCTCATTTAGCTAAAGCCTGTTCTTCTACGCGTCAAGCGAACTAAAGCCGCTGGACGCTTGCTCTAGCGATTCATCATACTCGGTTTACCTGCCAGTTGAGCCGCAGCATCTACGCTGAAAGTACCATCGGTTACTATTTCTTCGCCATCCGTCAAGCCACCAAGCACTACATAGCTATTGCCGAGCATAGGTCCCAGGTCTATTTCGCGCATTTTGAAGTTGACTTCCTGAGTATCGGGCTGTTTTACATATACAATGGAGCGTTTGCCGGTCCACAATACTGCTGAACGTGGAATAACCAGTTTATCCTTGAACTCGTTCAGATTGGCTTTCACGACTCCAGTTGCAAACATTTCGGGTTTCAGCTTTCCACCGACATTACTCACTTCCACACGCACTTTAGCCACGCGGTTCACCGGATCAATCACCGGATCGATAAACTGTATTTTTGCCGAAAAGTTAGTTCCCAGCAACGCCTGTAAAGTAAATGAAATGTTATTACCCACTTTGAGGAAAGGCAAATCGCTTTCATAAGCATCAAACAGTACCCAAATGCTCGAAAGGTTGGCAATGTCATACAACACGCTGCCTTCTGACACATGATCGCCTGTATTGACGCGTCGGGCAGTTACAATTCCCGACGTATTGGAATAGACTTCGAAGTTCGTCTTTACCTTTCCCGATTTCTCTATTTGAGCAATTTGTCGATCAGTCAACATCCATTGCATCAGTTTTTCCATAGCCGCCTGGTAAATTTCAGGTTGCGTTTGTTTACTTTTTGCCGCCTCGATCAATTCCTGTTGAGCAGTAATCAGGTCGGGCGAATAAATCATGGCCAGCAACTGTCCTTTGCGAACCGGTTCACCTGTGAAGTTCACAAACAGTTTTTCAATCCGGCCACCAATATGCGCCACCTGATTTTGTAACAAACGTTCGTCGGCTTGTACTTTGCCATAAAGTCGAACATCTTTACTTGGCTGTTGACGACTGACAACCGACGTTGCTACATTGGCCAGTTCGGCTGCCTCTTTACTAAAATGAACAGCATTGGAATCGACTTTACCACCACCGCCATCAGTAACCGGAATCAAATCCATAGCGCATATTGGGCATTTACCCGGATGATCTACCCTGATCTGTGGATGCATGGAGCAAGTCCATAGTTGCTTTTTTGTTTCTGTCGCCGAATGATCGTGTTCGTCCTTCACTGCCTTCGGCGAATGAAAGAACAACCAACCAAGGAATAATCCTCCCAAAATCAGTAATCCAGAACGAATATATTTATTTGAAAATATTGTTTTCATAAATTGTATTTTTTTTGAACGCTAATTACGCAAATCAACGCAAATTGAGAACTTCTTTTAATTATGAATTATCAATTGTGAATTATTAATTTCTTTATGAGTGCTTCCGCCTTATTATATTCTACCACCGCTTCCACTTGTTTCAATTCATAGTCGAGCAATTGCTGGCGAATGCGCAGAATATCGCTTAAGCCGGAAGCCGACGATGAAAAGGTTTTAATGGAAATATCCAACGATTTTTTCGCCAGCTGACTTTGATTATCGTACAATTTCATGCGTCGTGCGGCATCGTTGTACTGTTGCAATGCTTCGTAATACTGTGTTTGCAACATATTGGATGTTGCCTGATAGTTCTGCTCCGAAGCCGTTTTCAAAAAGTTAGTTTCCGTTTGCATGGCTTTGTATTTCTTTCGGTAAATAGGTAAACTCACCGTGAGCATAGGCATAATCATATCCTGCCCGTTCATGGCCGAAGTGGACATTTCGCTTTTGTTGATAACCGTATAATTCAGCCCCACTCCTACCATCGGCAATCCCATTTGTTTTTGCATTTTAGTACGCGCCATGAGCGATTGTTGCTCATACGATAACATGCCTAACATGGGATTTCGGGTAAACATCGAATCAGTAACCGACAAATAAGCGATATCCAATGGTTCGATAGGCAATAACTCAACGGATGCAACAGAAGTTTTCTGCTGACGATTCAGCAAACTATTGAAACGTGCCACTGCAGCCAGTTCTTCATTTTTCAACGATGCAATATTATCTTCCAAACTTGCCGTTTCAATCTGAATCTGGTACACTTCCGACAAACCGGAAGCTCCCGAAGACGAACCCATGGAAGATGAACCCGATGAAGTTGCTGGCCGGGAAGCCGTTGTAGCTCCTGAACCACCGCCCATCGTATTCATACCCGAAGAACCTGAAGTAGTTGATGGAGCTCCACTGCCCTGCATATTTCCACTGGAAAGAGCAGAGCTACTACCCGAAGAGCCCGACCGGAATTTCACCAAGGTAAGTCGTTCAATCGTTTTCAAAAGCTCCACATTTTTCTCCGAAATGCGAATATTCTGCCTGACTTTATACAAGTCGAACCAGGCACGCTGCACATCAAAGTAAACCTGCAACTTAGCATCTCTGAAGGCTTCAAACTTCATTTTTGCCATCAAACTCATTTCATCCTTGGCATTTTTGATGACACCAAACCACGGAAACATTTGCATCAGCTTGATATCCGCCACCTGATTACCACTAATCAACTCCATCGGACTCAAAAAAACGCCCATCTCCAATTGAGGATCGGGCAAACTGCCTACCTGCGGAACTTTTTGCAATGATGCCTGATATTCATTGTATCGTTGCAAAACAGTCGGGTTATTTTTTGTAGCCAGCTCAAGATAATGCATGAGCGAATCCTGCGAATAAGCTGAAACACTTTGAGACAAAGCAATGCAGCTTATTAAACCAATTATGATATATTTATTTATGTTCTTTCTCATTTTACTAATCATTTAATCATAAATGTGAAATAAAGATTGGATCTTTGCCACGAAGTGGCTAAATGTGAATAACCGTGGGTAAAACCCACGGATAGGTAAAGGCTATAAAACCAACCCTGAAAGGGTTGAACAATATTATCTTTTGATATTCAGCCCCTTCAGGGCTGGTTTTATCTCTCGTTTCTCCCACGGGTTTCATCCGTGGTTATTCACATTCAAGCCCTTCAGGCTTGTCGTCTACAATTCACGTCACACTACATCTTAATTATGAATTGTGCATTATGAATTATGAATTGTTTTCTCTCTCCACATCGCCTGAAACAGCGGTACCACAAAAATGGTCATTACCTGAATAATCATTCCTCCAAAAGTAGGGATAGCCATTGGTACCATAATATCCGCGCCCTTTCCGGTGGAAGTAAGTACCGGCAACAGGGCGATTACCGCCACAGCCGTAGTCATCATAGCCGGACGAACCCGCTTTTTGCCTGCTTCAATCACCGCTTCACGTACTTCATGTACCGTTTTGGGTTTCTTATCTTCGAATACTTGATGAATATATGTTCCCATAATCACACCGTCGTTGGTGGCAATGCCGAACAGGGCAATAAAACCAACCCAGACTGCCACACTCAGATTAATCGGGTGCATTTGGAACAGATCGCGCAGGTTCATTCCGGCAATGGAGAAGTTTAGGAACCAACCCTGCCCGTATAACCATAGCATAATAAACCCACCTGCAAATGCCACAAACACACCTGAGAAATGAATAAACGAGGCTGTCACTGTTTTGAATTGGAAGTACAACAAGAGCAAAATCAGCAATAAACTGATCGGAATCACAATGGACAAACGCTCGGTAGCCCGAATCTCATTCTCGTAGTTTCCGGCAAATTTATAGGTCACACCAGTAGGTAATTTCAATTCGCCCGAATCCAACTTTTTCTTCAGAATATCGGATGCTTCGTTCACCACATCTACTTCGGCTTTACTTTCCACCTTGTCGAAAATGACATAACCCACCAAAAACGTATTCTCGGTTTTAATCATTTGCGCACCGCGTGTATAATTGATATCGGCCAGTTCACTCAACGGAATTTGGGTACCGTTCATCGCCGGAATCAAAATTCGCTTAATATCTTCGGGATTATCGCGCAACTCACGGGCATAGCGTACACGCATCGGGAAACGTTCGCGCCCTTCCACTGAAGTACTCAACG